>Ga0255362_1000323_pt1 | contig 10704 bp, 10 predicted proteins | sample GFST75r2metaG_FD_186000 | JGI IMG/M metagenome (GOLD analysis project Ga0255362, IMG submission 186000)
ATTTGAAATACAATTAATTACATAATATTAGAATAAGTGCTAAAATGAAAAATAGAACTATTATTATAGTTGTTGCTGTAGTTATTATTCTAATTGTAGTACCATTTTTAACTTTTACATTTTACTCCACATCATCACAACCAGCACCACAGAGTACAGAACCGGTAGTTTTAGCTCAAAATCTCGATGTACCATGGGCTATTGATTTTCTCCCTAATGACACTATGATTTTCACAGAGAGAGTGGGCAGAGTTGATATACTAGTTAACAACACTACAGTAGAAACTGTGGGTACTATCAATGTAACCCAGAGTCTTGGCGACGAATCAGGACTTCTAGGGATAGCAGTAGACCCTAATTTCACTCAGAATCATTATATATATGTTTACTACACTGATAAAGCGGATGTTAATCGAATATCTCGATTCGTCTTAAATGGTACGATTAGTAATGAAACTGTACTTTTAGATAATATTCCCGGAGGACCCATCCATAACGGGGGAAGACTGAAATTTGGACCTGACCGTAAATTATATGCAACCACTGGTGACGCCGATAACTCTAGTTCCGCTCAAGACATAAATTCATTATCCGGAAAAGTACTCCGCCTTGACCCAAATGGCTCCGTCCCAACTGACAATCCGTTTGGAAACTATGTTTATAGTTACGGTCACCGAGATCCGCAGGGATTAGCCTGGAACCCTTCTAACGGGATTTTATATGAATCTGAAAATGGTAACATCATGGACGATGAGATAAACATTATAACTAAAGGTGGAAACTATGGATGGCCAATTCTCCAAGGAAATGAAAGTGCACCCGGTTATATAAGCCCCATTGACGTCTACACTAACTTCACCCTAGCACCTTCTGGAATAGCTTATTATCAGAATCATCTCTATGTAGCAGGACTCAGAGGAGAACAACTCAGAGTATTAAACTTATCTAGTGATGATAAAACAGTCATTAGTGAAAGTGAAATACTCACTAATTATGGCAGATTAAGGGAAGTTGTAGCACATGATGGATACCTTTATATTACTACATCCAACGAGGATGGTAGAGGTACACCGCAACCAGGAGATGACAAAATTATACGGATTAAAGTTTAATTATTAAAAATTATAAAAGTGAATATTTTTTTCAGCTTTCATCTGAGTTAATTACTCTTTTGCCATTTGCACTGGGTTGAATCTCTAATTTTCCACCTTCAAATTTATTAGTTAACTCTTTTCCTTCGAAAAACAAGTGAAGAAATACCGATAGGGCAGAAACTTCTGAATGTGGTTGTGTAGTCACGGAAACATTCCAATTAGCTTCTCTGTAAACTTTGCCTGGAACTCTAGATCCTCCCACCACTACAAGTATATCTTGAAATGATTCTTTTATTTTTCCCACCACCTCCTGTACGGGTTCACCATACATTGTAAGATGGATTATTTCACCATCATTCTTTTTCCATTCTTCCAGAAAATTCTCCCAGTTCTTACGGTATTCGATTTTAAATTTACCTCCCCATCGTTCTGTCACGTCCCTGACATTTTCAATTAGTTTAATATCTTCATCTCCACTTAAAATAACTTTAGAAGCTCCAAAAGCTCTTGCTGTTAAACATACATGTGTGGTTATCCTTGCATCCCTTCTTCTCCGATGATCAAGTCTTAAAACATAAATTTTCATATTATCAAACCTGTAGCAACTAAAATCATAATTACAAGGGCAATCATCCGGGATATTTCATTAGAAGCTCCTAATACGTCTCCTGTAGCTTTTTCGAAATTTCTACCTGCTACTAATGAAATAATCATTCCACCAGCTAACCCTCCGATTATTCCTAGAATGCCCACTGTTTTAAGGGTTAAAAATCCGATAAATAACGTTATTATGAGTATTAAAATGAGTTTTTTCATATCCATAGCATTTATAAAGAATCTACCTGTTCCATCTTCAAATGGCTTGGAGAAGGTACAACAAGTCACTAATCCTACTTTGGCCGATATTTCAGATATAAATAGGATAGGGAATACAATGATTGCGGGAATGGTTGCAAGTGAAGCAAATGTTATAATGGCAACCATAAATAGGTAGGCTAAACCTCCAGTTCCAATTCTTTGATCACGCATAACTTCTATTCTTCTTCTAGAATCCCCATGAACCATCAAGCCATCGCCAAAATCGATTAAACCATCTAAATGATGGAATCCGGTAAACCAGATGGCAAAACTGTAAATTAATCCTGCAGCTATAAGTTGGGGTAGATGAATTATATTTATTAATGTAAATCCTAAAGTTCCTATTATTATTCCAATGAATCCTCCGATTATTGGCCATAACCAGGTAAACTTTGACATTTCCTGAATGCTAGCATGGATATGCAATGGGAGTATAGTTGAGAATGATACTAAACCTAATATTCCATTAAGAAATTTCATTTTGGAAACATCCCCAAATATCAAAGTGAACCCTGTAATACATTTCTCTAATCCTCAAATATCTTTGACATACATCCCGAAACTAATCCTGCAAATATATCATCAAGCACAGGACCAAGATTGCCTATTACACCAGGTTTTGCCTCATCGTATCTTTTGAAATTAAAAATAGCTTTAGTTCCAGCAATCTGATTAGCTACAGCCATTCCCATTACTTCATCAGAGTATAAGTACGCAGGGTCATCATCCACATTTACGCCTTTCACTCTATGCTTTTCATAATCTTCTTCGAGTCTTATTCCAGCAATAATAAATGAAACTACATTTAAATCTTCTAATGACTTTAATATTTGATTATGAAGTTTAATACTAATTTCTTCATTTCTTTCAACTCCTACAAGGAGTTCCATCCCGGCTTCAACTAAATCTTCCACTTCAATGCCAACATCATTAATGAAATCAATTACACTTTTAGGGAATCCACAATTCCTCAAAGTTCCACCTGTCGCGTCCCTAACACATTTTTCAACTATTTTTTGAAGATTAAACTGGTCTTCAACTTCTTCTGGTGCTGTGAATTCATCAGATCCCGAACACGCCACTAAAATGGATTCCATTCCCCTATCAAGAGGATCGAATGAGAAGTGGTTAATAACACCATAATCCCATAACGCTGCAGATTTTGCTTCAACAACAGCTTTAAATAATCTTAAAAGAGTTCGTTCATTTAATTTTTTATCTATAATCACTATAATATTCATTGAATTATTTTTTTCATAATCTGCGTTTACTAAAGCTGTTACATTTCCAATAGTAATATTCACACTACTTTTTATATCATAATAACCCATCATGGCAGCTGCAGGTTTAAATACATTGTTATCATTTATAAAATCTTCTAAAAACTTCTCTTCTTCTTTGCTGTTAAGTGGTGAATCTTCATCATATTTTGCCCCGAAATTTATTATAGATTTCACAGTTTTGACACCACTCCCAATTGTGGGACTGCCAATTGATAAAAATCCATCATCCCTTTGGATTACTAGGCTTTTATTATCCATTTTAAAGGTAGCATCATTTATACAGATTTTTGTTTCCATTTCCATATCCCCACTACTTAATTATTAGTATTAGTAAAAATTCTATAATAATAGTGTTATTATTAAAGTTCATCTTTAGATGGTTGAATTGAATAAGTGATGAATTGAATGGTAAAAAATACACCATTTAGGTGTTTCAGATTTATAGAATATTAGTTTAGTTTAGGAAAATAATTCAAAAAATTAAAAAAAAATTTTTATTTTTAATTTAATCCTTTTCTAAATAGAAACATAATTGTGAATCTATATCCGTTTTAAAAATTTTACCACAATTTTTACAGATAATTTTTTGCAACTAAGATTTATTGTTCACTATATCCAAGGCACAGGAGCATTTCCATCCCATTTTACCCTTTAATTCTTACTCAAAAGCTTTATCTTCATCTATTTTTTTTAGTCATTAATTAAATTATAAAATGATGTAAATAATAAAGTATTAGGATAAATACTAATAGAAATTACAAATATAAGATTGAAAAGGTGGAAAAGCATTCAATATACAGATAAACTGTTCAAATATTATAAGTGATTAAAAATGGTAGTAATCATAGATCCCCAAAATGCGGGAATAGCCGGTAATATGGTGTTAGGAGCACTTTTAGACATGGGAGTTGACATAGAATATGCTCAAGAGGTTATGGAATATTATGCATCTTATTTTGGTGATATCAGCATCAAAGTAGATAAAATTCAAAAATCAGGAATTAATTCAACATATGTTGACATTATATGCCATGATAAAAATCCCATAACATATACGGCTTTATTAGAGCGTTTAAATAGTATAGAGCATAAACAGGTCACTCCTGATATCTTAAACTTTGCAAAAAAGGTTTTCAGAATACTGGCAGAAGCCGAAGCCAAAATCCATGGGAAAAGCGTAGATGAAGTGCATTTCCATGAAGTAGGAGCTGCTGATGCAGTGGCAGATATAATAGGCGCTGCATATTGTTTTTTTAAGCTTAAGTTAAATTCTCAACGAGTCTATGGAATGCCAGTTGCACTGGGTGGGGGTAGGAAAGAATCAAGCCACGGATCAATGAGCATTCCCGCTCCAGCAACATTAGAAATTCTTAAAAACGTTCCAGTTTTTGGTGGTCCTGTTGAAAATGAGCTCACTACACCTACAGGAGCAGCAATTCTTATCAGCATGGTAGATGAATTCTATGATTTTTATCCCATAATAATAAATAAAAAGATAGGTTATGGGGCAGGAAAACTTGAACTCCCATTCCCTAATACTTTAAGGATTTTAATAGGTGAATCTCCTACGGATAAAGATAAAGTTTCCATTTTAGAAACAAACTTGGATAATGTTACTGGAGAGGTTTTAGGCCATTCTTTTGATAGTCTTCTTGCAGCAGGGGCATTGGATGTCACTATTATACCCACTATAACTAAGAAAAACAGACCTGGCCATCTTTTAAGAGTTATCACTAAACCAGAGGACTCAGGGATTGTTTCAGAAGCGATAATAAGAGAGACCGGAACTTTGGGGGTTAGGATGTTGAATTACGTGCATAGAAATATCGCTGAAAGAAAAATTATTCCAATAAAATTATATATTAATGGAATAAATTTTGAAATGAGGATTAAAATAGGAATATTTGGTGAAGAGATTATTAACATTGCACCGGAATATGAGGATGCTAAAGAGATAGCTGAAAAAACAGGAATTCCCATTAAAAATGTGATGAAATTGGCTAATGAAGAGTTTAGAATATTACTTGATACGAATTATCTAAAGATATCCTAAATATTGATACTACTATAAATCTTTTTTTTGAAATAAAGAATCAGAGTAAATTAAAACTTTTTTTATGGATAAATTAAGTTATCATTTAAATAGAACTTTTATAGGTGTGAAAATGGGTAAATCAAAAAATAAGGCTATAGCAGTGCTATCTGGAGGTTTAGACTCTACAGTAGCCGTGGCTTATTTCAAAGATAAATATGAAATTCATGCTTTAACATTTGATTATGGGCAAAGAAGTGCTAAAATGGAAATCAAATCAGCTAAAGCTATTTGTGAACAATTAAATATCAAACATACTGTAATAAATCTTCCATGGCTTAAAAAACTTGGAAAATCTGCTTTAACATCTGATGAGGTAGTTCCAGAACTTAAAATGTATCAACTGGATGATAAATCAATTTGTGATGAAACAGCAAGAAAAGTATGGGTCCCTGGAAGGAACATAGTATTTACCTCTATCGCTACATCATTTGCTGAAGCTGAAAAAGCGGAGATAATCATCGTGGGATGGGATTTTGAAGAAGCTGTTACATTCCCAGATAATTCAAAAGCATTTCTAGATACATTTAATAATGTATTAGAAATTGGATCAATGGGAGATATAAAAATTGAGGCTCCAGTTATAGAAATGAATAAATCTGAAATTGTAAAACTTGGTTATGAAATAAATGCACCTATGAATTTGAGTTATTCATGTTATATGGGTGGAAAAGAGCAGTGTGGTATTTGTGAATCGTGTATGAGACGTATCAGGGCTTTTGAAGATACTGAAGTATTGGATGAAACTAAATATACTAATTTTAGAAAAAAAATTTAATAAATAATTTGAAATGAAATTTTGAACGTTTTATTCATTTGATAACCATCAAGGTATCACCCGCATTCACAGTGTCACCTTCTTCAATGAATACATCACCCACAACTCCTGATTGAGGCGCATAAATATCATTTTCCATTTTCATGGCCTCGAGAACTGCTACAACATCTCCTCCTTTTATATTATCTCCTTTATGGACTTTGAGTTTTAAAATCATACCTTGCATGGTGGAGATAACACTTCCTTTCACTGATCCATTACCAGCCTTATTAGATTTGGCTTCAATTTCCATGTAACCTACAGGCAACACTTTGACATCGAATATTTCACCATCTACATCCACAGAATATTCGGTGGGTAAACCACTCGGCTCTTCCTGTGGAATTGCTTTCTCTGGTGGTTTTAAGGATTCTTCTTCTACTTCTCCCCGCAAAAATTTGGGGGCTATGGAAGGATAAAGGGCATAAGTTAAAATATCTTCTTCCTTTTTAATAATTCCCAGCTTTTCCCCTTCTTCCTTATATTTTTCAAATTCAGGTTCAAGTAAATCAGCAGGTCTTACAGTTATAGGTTTTTCATCACCAATTACTTTTTTAGCTATTTCTTTGTCAATAGGTGCGGGTGGTCTTCCATAATACCCTTTAATGTATTCTTTAACTTCTTTGGAGACGTTCTTATATCTTTCACCACTTAGAACATTCATAACCGCCATTATACCAACAATTTGACTTGTAGGAGTCACTAGTGGAGGATATCCGAGTTCTTGCCTGACTTTAGGCACCTCTTCAAGCACTTCCTCATATTTATCAAGTGCATTTTGTTGTTTTAGTTGTGAAACAAAATTTGAGAGCATTCCACCTGGAATTTGATATATTAAAACATCTGTATCAACTTTTTCTGCAATAGGATCTATTAAGCTACTATATTTTTTACGAATCTCTTCGAAATATTTTTTGATATGTGTAAGAAGCTTTAAATCTAACCCAGTGTCATAGGGAGTATTGTTTAGGGCGGCTACGATACTTTCTGTAGGTGGTTGTGAAGCACCCCATGATAATGGAGATATAGCAGTGTCCAAGAGGTCAACTCCGGCTTGACATGCAGCATAGTAACTTATAGGACTCATACCGCTGGTACAGTGGCAGTGTAGATTTATCATAAGGTCTGTTTCTTCTTTTAAAGTTGTAATAAGTTCGTAAGTATCATGTGGTGATATAAGTCCTGCCATATCCTTTATAGTCAAAGAATCGCATTCTAAATTTTCTAACTCCTTAGCAAATTCTACATATTTTTCTATAGTGTGGAATGGACTGATAGTATAACTTATTGTTCCTTGTACATGTGCATTCTGTTCTTTAGCTACTTTTATGCTCATTTCCATATTTCTTATATCATTTAAGGCATCAAATATGCGGAAAACATCTATCCCATTCTCGTAGGATTTCTCGACAAATTTACGAACCACATCATCGGGATAGTGTTTGTATCCCACTAGGTTCTGACCACGGAGAAGCATCTGTAAAGGAGTTTTTTTAACGATATCCTTTAGTTCAACTAAGCGTTCCCACGGATCTTCGTTGAGATAACGGATACAGGTATCGAAGGTTGCCCCTCCCCATGCTTCCAGAGAAAAGAAACCCACTTTATCCAGCTCCTCGGCAATGGGTAACATGTCTCTGGTTCTCATTCTAGTTGCCAGGAGTGATTGGTGTGCATCTCGAAATGCTGTTTCGATGATCTTAATCTTTTTCATAGCAGAACCTCGAAGATTAAATTTAGTATAATATCTCTTAATAGATAGTCCGAACTTTAATATATATTATCATATTAATTATGCTTTTACAGATTCATAAAATTTAGAAAATATTTTTTTAATTATTATATTATTGTACTTGACAAACTATGTAATCATTATTTTGGTACACTACTTTTATGAAGTTGGGAAGTATTTCATTGATATGTGATGGAATATCTTCGCTGAAATAGACCAGCGGATAAAAATCATCGTTAACTTGCTTAATGTAGAGTGTTCCATTAGTTGAGTTGAAAGTTAATCTTTTATCTAATACAATATAACCAATTCCTCCACTTTTAAAGGCAGATTCTGGGATATTTTTGTTGAAATCCTCGAAACCATAATGAAGAGGCATCCCTGTCTCTGCAACTAAAAAAGTGCCTGTGAAAAGATTGTTAGTTAATATAGATTTATTTTTATCTCCATATTCATTGAACCATCTGGCTAGATCAATATCAGAGGGAGATGGAGGAGCGATTTGAATCGTTCCATACTGGGTTTCAGCACCAAATATCGCTATTTTTGGGTTTTCAACTGTTAATATTCCACTAAATGTGGCTAATGCAAATACGGATATTAAAAATGATATTCTAAAGTTCTTTGACGAAAAATTTTTATAATTCTTTAGTTTCAGATATACCTGATTTAAACCAAATCCTCCTAGTATGGAAAGTGGTAATAGCAGATAAATAAGTACTCGGTAGGTTATGACGTTTACACCGAACCAATAAGCATTGCTTAAGAAAAACATAGCAATTATCCAGGTAAAGATTAATATATCATGTTTATTTCTCTTCTTGAATGCCACAATAGCTCCGACCAAGGCAAATAATAAAACCAGAAATCCTAGGTATCCGAAATAAGTTACTATACTAAGAGGCTGATTGTTGGAAATGGAAGTGATGAATCCTGTTGAAGCTGTAAGACCACTACTAAGAATACCGTAAACAATGTTTGGTGATGATATAAGAAGAGCCACTACTCCTATAATAAGTAATGAAATAGGTAAAAGAAGGAAAGCTCCATAATCTTTGAAAACATGAATATCGCGATAAAAAATTAATTCAACCAGTGAAAATGCGGTAATTATTAAAAATAAACTTAAAGTAGCTGCTTCATGCGTAAAAATTATAATTGTAAATAACAATCCTGCAAAAATTCCATATTTAAGTGACTTTTCTTTTAGGGAGTAGTAGTAAAAATAAACAGATAAAGGAAGAAATATTAGGGCCAGATTTTCTGGAAGCGGAAGGATTATACGGCTAAATAATAAGCTTGATAATAATAAAAAACCCGCAGAAATTCCTGCAATAGTTCCATATAACTTTCGGGCTACGTAAGTGACTGATAACACAATGAACATGGCTAGGAAGGGCTGCAGAGACCTGGCGATTTGGAAGAAATCTACTTTACTTATAACACCTAAAAAAGCTAAAAGTAAGTGGAATAAGGGAGGATAACCTATTTTTTGACCAACAGGCGCGTTTAAGAGAGGATCTGTTAATACTAACCCGTATTTGGCATAAATCTGCGCATACTGGACGTGATAAATTATATCCCAGCTTAGAGGCCATTGATATTTTAATGTGGGGATCAGAGCCATTAAAAAAGCTATTATCGCTGGTATGATCCAGATTAAGTTTTTAAATTGATTTTTATTGAGCATTCTATCCATTAATTTTTTTTGATTTACGTTCTAATTTTAGGATTAAAATAATAATGATTAGAATTTCATTTGTCGGAAGCGATTTATTAAATCTTTAAAAATAGTAAATTCCTATAAGAACTTCTTTATTTCACTTATTTTTCTTTTGATATTATATAAGCTTTTGAATATTTTTCAATATTTACCATAATGTTTATATGTTTGAACATTCAATTGATTAATATCGGAAGAAGGAAACCTATTTCCGTTTAAAAAAGTTTAGTGAATAAGAGAGTTTAAAATGGTAAGAAAAATAGCAATTTACGGAAAAGGTGGAATTGGTAAGTCAACAACTCAACAAAACACTGCAGCAGCATTGGCTCATTTTCACGTGGCGTTTCAGGAGGCGGTGTAACTCAAGGTTTTGAAGAATACGAACATTTTAATTTTTCATTGGAACTGAATGAATTGGGAAAGAATCAGAGGAAATTACCGATGCCATTAATCGGTGAAGCCATATTAGCATCCGATAACCCCCCTATAAAATTAATAATTTTAGCTTCTGGAAATCCAATTAATCTTAATCCCAACTCTTTGAAGGTTAAAAAAGCATTTGAAAGGGTTGATTTTGTTATTATTATTGATCACTTCTTAAATGATTCTTCAGATACTGCAAACTTATTCTTATCGGCAACCACGGTTCTAGAGGAAGAAGACTTAATAGGAAGTTATGGTCACAATTGGATATCACCCATTAATCCAGTAATTCCACCTCAAAATGAAGTAAAGTCTGAATTTGAAATATTCCAACTTCTCTCACAAAGGTTAGGATTTTTAGAGGAAATGTCAGGCAACCCCAGTAAATAGCTTAAAAAACTGGCTACTCCTATTTTAGAGAAAGGATTCAGTTTAGAAGATTTGCAGAATGGACCGGTGAAGTTAGTATCTGCATCAGAAATTCCTTATGTGGATAAAAAATTTAAAACAAGGTCTAGACTTTTTGAATTCATAAATGATTTTAACTACAATGATAATGGAAAAGATGAATTATATCCATTATATTTGCTCTCCACATCACCTGAGAAGTGGGTGTGTTCGGTTATCCCTGAATCAGAAATGGAAGATGGTCTTCTAGAAGTGAAGTTACATCCTACTGTGT
>Ga0255362_1000324_pt1 | contig 10683 bp, 8 predicted proteins | sample GFST75r2metaG_FD_186000 | JGI IMG/M metagenome (GOLD analysis project Ga0255362, IMG submission 186000)
TATCATAGTAGGATCTGCTATTTTTATCTTCTAGTGAAAATTTTTTGTTTTCCAATAAATTTTTTTGTTCAATAATCCTAGTATTATACTCGTCATCATATTCTTTCTTTATCTTAAACAATTTCTTTTTACTAAACCTTAAACCTCTCCCTAAAAAAAGATATAATACAAAACCCACACCAGGTAAAAATGTAAATATAAGAATCCACATCCCAATCTCCATTGGTTTTTTTCTTTCTACGTATATTGCAACTATAATAAATAATAAATTCATAAAAAAAATTATTGATGAAGCCACCGAAACAAATGATATATTCATAAAATGCCTCCTTGTATACTTAAAGCCTTCCTATCGTTACTTGATAGATTATAACACCTTTTTATAACTAATGCTGACGTGATTTTTAATAAAAATATTTATGATGAAAACTAATTATATACAATTTTCCCATTTGTGTCAGCATTTTTTCATTAACAAGACAAAAATAAGAAAACATGTAAGTCTTCAAATCTACAAACTTACATGTTTCCCTATTATTTTATCATATTTTTCACTTAGCTGGTCAATAATTACACTCAAACTATTTACTAAATACTAGAATTACAATTGGATATGTTTCATATTCTACTAATTGTGGCAAGCGCTGATACAAGCATCCAGTCCATAGGCTTTAAAGGTACTGTTCCAATCAGAGATCTTATAAATGGAACATAAATTATACCAGTAAATAGTGCTACTGAAGATGCCATAGCTACCACCATATATTTGCTTAGCCTTATACTTGTATTGTTTCTGCAATAATAACAATTTATAATTTGAGTAAATACTAAATTTGTGAATGCAATAGTTCTTGCTTTAGCTATTCCCATACCTAACAGTTGAGGAATTTCAAAAGCCGCAAATGTTGACAAGCCAATGGCTATACCTCTTTTTAATACTTGTTTACTTAGTTCTCCATCAATAATAGGTTTTTCCTTTTTTAACGGTGGTTTATTCATGATGTCTTTACTAGGAACTTCTAGTGCTAGAGGTGCTCCTAGAATAGACTCGCAAATTACATTAACTAGTAATATCTGAATAGACAGTAGTGGCAAACTTCTAGTAAATGTTGTGGTCATAAAAATTGCTATCATCTCTCCAATACTACCTGTAAGTAGATAGCTAACTGATTTTGTTATATTATTAGATACGTTTCTACCCTCTTCTATAGCACTTACTATAGTGGAAAATTTATCATCCACTAAAGTTATATCCGCCACATCTTTTGCTACATCACTTCCATTGCAACCCATAGCAATTCCTATATTTGCTTCTTTAATGGCTGGAGCATCATTTACACCATCTCCAGTCATAGCAACCACACATCCAAATCGCTTAAATGCTTTTACAATTCTCAACTTTTGTTTTGGAGAAGTCCGTGCAAAAACCTGAACCTTTCGAATTTTAGATTCCAGTTCACTATCACTCATATTCTCCAGCTCCAAGCCTGAAACCACCATACCATTTGTTAATATGCCTAACTCCTTTCCAATAGCTGACGCAGTATTTTTATTATCCCCAGTTATCATCACTACTTCAATGCCAGCATTATGACACTTTTTTATAGATCTTTTCACATCTTCCCTTGGCGGATCCTCCATACCAACCATTCCAAGGAATACATGGTTATTTTCTATATTTTTTTCTTCTCTCTTTTGAATTTTCTTAAAACTAAATCCTAATACTCTAAGAGCACTTTTTCCCATGTCTGTACAAATTTCATTGAGTTCTTCCTTATGAGATAAGGTCAAAAGCTTTTCCTCTCCATTCTCATAAATAGTTTTACAATTTTTTATTACTGAACTCATGGCGCCTTTGCAAATAGCTATTTTCCCATGGGGAGTGTCCACTACTACAGTCATATAGCGTCTTGAACTTTCAAAAGGTATTTCTTGTAACCGCTTGAAAGTTTCTTCTATATATTTAATATCTATACCGAATTTTTTTGCTACAGTTATGAGAGCTCCTTCAGTAGGATCTCCTTTTATAACCCATTTACACTCTTTTTCTTTTGAAAGACTTGAATTATTGCACAATACTCCATACCTTAAAAGTTCTCCTAGTGCACTTTTACTTGCGCAGGCGCCTTCAGTAGGTGTTATTTCACCTTTTGGATCATAGCCTGTTCCTGATACACTATATAAGGTGTTGTCTACATAAATTTTTCTTACAGTCATTTCATTCATGGTTAAAGTTCCTGTCTTGTCGCAACATATAACATTTGCCGCACCTAAAGTTTCTACTGATGGAAGCTTTCTTACAATTGCTTTTCTCTTAGCCATTCTCTGAACACTTACTGCCATGGCAACAGTTACAATAGCTGGAAGGCTTTCAGGCATTGCTCCTACTGAAAAACTTATTACCATAGTTAATATACCACCTATGGTTCTCCCCATTACCAAACCTCCAATTCCTGCAATAAAACACATAGATATACAAATCTTAGTAAGATTATTCGTAAACTTCATCATCTTTTTTTGAAGTGGTGTAAGTTCAGTATTTATATTTTGAATCATCGTCGCTATTTTCCCAATTTCAGTGTTCATACCTGTGTTTACAACTAATGCCTTTCCTCTTCCAGATAATATAGTCGTCCCCATATAAACCATATTAAATCTGTCACCTAAATCCGCATATTTATTACATACTTCAGTTGATTTTGATATAGGAAGAGACTCCCCTGTGAGAGATGCCTCGGAAGTTTTAAGATTGTTACATTCAATTATCCTAGCATCTGCAGGTATTTTTTCCCCAGCCTCAAGCATTATAAGATCTCCTGGAACAATGTATTTTGAATTTATCTCCTGCTCATATCCGTCTCTAATAACTTTTACCTTATGAACCATCATATCTTTTAAAGAATAAATAGAATTTTCTGCTTTGTTTTGTTGCAATGTGCTCAATGTGGTCTGAAGGATTACTATTCCGATTATAGCTATGGCATCTGGTATTTTGCCAATTAAAAATGAAGCACCACTTACTACAATTAATAATTTTGTTGAAAAGTCTTTTATATTTTGAATAAATCTATTAAAAATGGATTTCTTTTTCTTCTCAGATAATACATTAAATCCAAATTTTTTTGTACGCTGAGAAATACTATGGTGATTTAATCCTAGCTTTTTATTTGTTCCCACAATGGTTGCCACTAAAGAATAGTCTTTATAGTGCCATAAATTGCTTTCACCAAAATCTCTACCCTGCATAATTTTTTTTGCATTCATTTCTAATTTGGCTTGTTTATCATTTCTTTTAATATTAAGTTTTATTACATTTCTTTGTGTTGAAGTTTTTGAATTTCCAATAAAAATTTTTAAGTGCTCTAAAATATTTTTTTCATTAACTAGTTCCTCATTAAATACCACTAAAACATTACCTGTTATTGGATTTGCTTTGCAATGAACTACTCCGCTTAACATAACCATATGTTTTACTAATCTCTGTGCTGCTTCGTCATTTCTATACACAATTTTAACAGGTATCCTAATCCTTTTAGACAATAATTTTTCATCATACACACTTTGGCTAATTATACTCTCTCTAGAATACAACATCTTTAACACCATCCATATTTTATAGTTATGTTAATTTCTTGTTAACTTCATCAATAAATTTTCCCCTAAAAAATCTTCTGTTATTCATGTATGTATAAATCCATATTTTTTTATAGAATAAATTTTATTATTATGGAAAATATATATTTATAAAATGTATTGTAGAGGTGTATTAATATGAGCGAGGAAAATATTGAATTACAACAAAATTCACAAAAAATGCAAAGGGATATTGATCAGTTGCACTCAAACTATGACAACTTAAGTAAAGAGGTAACCCAATTAAAAATCAATACCACCACCATAGGTGGGGACCTCAAGCAAATTAATAAAAGTATAGAAATAATTCTCCTAAAACTAAACAAACTTTCTGATGAATACGAAGAAATAGGTAGTGAACTGGCTGAAGAAAAACCAATAACACATTCTATGAAAAAAATTTTTACAAATCCTTTAAGAAATATTGCGGTGGGCGCATTGAGTGCAGTTTATTCCATAGCAGATATAACAATAGAAAAAGCCTCAAGTTTTAGAGAAAACTTGGAAGATATTGTGGCAGAAGCTCAATATTCAAATAAAAAGAAAAAAATGCCACCTGTAGAAAATAGTTAATATAGTTTATGTATACCACAAATTATCATCTAAGTAAAAGGAGCATTTTAATGAAATCCAACCTTCAAAATACAATACTAAATGATAATATTAGAGATTTAGATAATAATCTTAGTAACATTGAGGAAACATTAAAAGACCTAGTTAAAGTTAGTGTTCAGCAAATAAACAATAACCCAACACAAGAAAAGCAGCTAATTTCTTTATGGGCAAGTCACGCTAATAAAATAAGTGATTTTTTCTTCAATGAATGCCAAATCACAGATAATAAACAGCTTTACAAAAACATTATAAAATATATGCTATTCAACAAATAATGATTAAAACCTCCCTATTAGTCAATAATTTAGATGTTAATTAATTGGAGGTGTTTAATATATATGAATAATAGAAAGTTTTTATATGGTGTTGGAGTTGGAGTTTTAGGTTACAATATAATTTATTCTTTAATCAAAGACAAATTGCACCCCATGGCTGTTAACATAGCCGCAGGTGCAATATCAATGGGAAGTGCTACTAAATCCTTCATTGAAGATGTTAATGAAAAAGCAATGACTCATCGCGAAGAACGTTTTAAAAGAGTTGCTAGTAGCTTTGATACAAAACCCATAAAACGTAATGAGCAAATGTCTGAAAATATCCAGACATTAAAAAAACAACTTACTGAATTAAAAAACAAAATTAAATAAACATAACTTTTTAAAGGAGGCAGTCCCTGTGATTAGTGAAATAAGTGTCATCCCTGGGCGAATACATTTTAGACTTCGCGAAGTTTACGGCGACGCACTAAAGGCAAGATATATAAATTCTTATATATCTTGCCTTTATGGAGTTGTTTGTAGTAAGACTAACCATACAACTGGCTCTATTTTAATAGTATATGATGCAAAAAAAACAAATCATAACCTTCTTTCACAAAATATTGAATCTGCTATTGCTTCAATGGATTATTCAACCAAAGAAAAAAAGCAGAATCATGAGCTTTATTATAAAACTATAGAAAAAAAAGATAAGGTTAAATGGAAGTTTCTCTTCTTTGACATGTTATATTTACTGCTTAAAGTGAAACATTATACTATTGGAAAGTTTTCTATAAGTAAAAATATTGCAGCACTTGAAGCTGCCTCTGCAGTAACAATTATAGGTGGATATCCTCTATTAAAAAAACTGTATAAAAAATTCAGTAGTGACATCCCAACTGATTCAGATATACTGCTTAAACTTATTGCTACATCATTTACCATATTACGTGAGAGTAGTAAAGGTGTCTTAGTACTTATTTTAAAAAGTCTTAGTGAATACATTAAATATTCTGCTGAAGTCCAATGCATTCAAACATTAACCTTAGGAATGGGCAAAACCGCAGAAATGATTTGGACAGCATTTGATAATGATGAACAAATACTTGTACCTGTAAGCACTTTAAGTATTGGTGATATAGTCTATATCCATAAGGGAGAAGTTTCACCTATTAATGGTGATATTATAAGTGGTACTGCCATAGTTGATAGTCTATATACTACAGGTCAACCTATAGCAAGTCAGGTAACAAGTGGTGAAAAAATACAAGAAGGTCAGGTTATTGTTTTTGGAGATTTAAAAATAAAAATGCAAAGTTCTCCAATGTCATTTACAAAAAAAGATATTTCATTAGATAATTTAAATATACATAAAAAAGTTGGTGCCTATCAAAATAAAATAACAAAAGCAGCTTTGGCCCTAGCAGGTCTAAACTATATTTTCACAGGTAACATGTTAAATGCTTTATCATTACTACTTGTTCTTACCCCATCAGCCACAGCCACTGCACTTAGTCATGGCATGAAGAACTATATAGCTCTATTAAAAAATCACAATATATATTTAAGAAACCCCAATACCTTTGAAAACATCATAAACACAAATAATATTATGTTTGATAAAACAGGAACACTAACCTATGGACATATGAAAATTGTAAAAATCGAATCTTTTAACAACTCTTATTCTACTCAAGAATTACTAAAGATATGTGATGCCTGCGAATCCAATAACTATCACCCAATTTCTATTAAACTCCAAAATCACGTAAGTGAAACCAATGATGTATCAAAACTAAAAAGCTCTGTAATAATACCATCACAAGGAATAGAATCAGTTTATGACAACCATAAATTACTTATTGGTAATATGAAATTTTTTGAAAATAAAAATATTGATTTTTCTCATGGAATTGGCAAATATAATAAATATGAGCAACTATTATATTATCCTATATTTATTGCCATTGACAATAAACTTGTTGGTATTATTTCTATGGAAGATGAAATTCGTAACAATGTCCACTTACTTATTGACAAACTAAAATACAGAGGTATAAAAAATATTAGTTTATTGACTGGTGATACTTATGAAAAATCATGTTCTTTTGCCAAATCACTTGGCATTGAAAAAGTTTATGCTGAATGTAGCTGTGAAGATAAATTATCAGTTATATCTGAAGCTGGAAGGTTTGGAACCATTATGATGGTTGGAGATGGCATAAATGACATTGATGCCATGAAATCAGCTGATGTAAGCATAAGTTTTACTAGCTCTGCCTGCGATAAAATCAAGCTTCACTCTGACTGCATTATTTTTGATGACAATGCTAAAAATCTAGCAGACCTCATTTATATGTCGCAAAAATCTTACAAATTTATAAAACAAAATATTGTTTTTTCACAGTTTTATAATATTGCATTTGGTGCTTTATCATTTTTTCAATATTTTGATGCATTTACAGCTAAAAGCTTAAATACTATTAATTCCTTAATAGTCCTGCTTCTCAATGAAAGAATACGATGGATTGTGCCTGATAAGATGTTTGAGTATGAACTTAATGAAAATAAAAAACACATTGAATAACAGTAGCTAAGCTAAGTTTCAGTTATAAAGCAGGAAAATAATAACTTTTGTAGAATATAACTTTATAAGAAAGAAGGGATTTAATGAAATTTAATGAGTTTCCATACAAAAGACCTGATATTAGCTTACTTCAAGTTGATTTCAATTCTGTCTTAGACAAATTTATCGCAGCCGAAAATTTTAAAGAGCAAGATGAACTAATGGTAAAAATAAATAGTTTACGAAGCGATTTTGAATCTTTAGACCAGATTGTATATATTAGAAATACTGTTGATACTACTGATAAATTTTATGATGAAGAACGAACTTTTTTTGATGAAAATGGTCCTTTGTATGAAGAGCTGATTTCTAAATATTATACTGCATTAATAAATTCTAAGTTTAAAAATCAGCTGACAGATAAGTGGGGCAAACAGTTATTTACTATTGCTGAACTATCCCTTAAAACTTTTTCTCCTGAAATCATCGAAGATTTACAAGAAGAAAATAAGCTTTCAAGTCAATATACTAAATTAATTGCCTCAGCTAAAATTATTTTTCAGGGAGAAGAAAAAAATCTTTCTGGATTAATACCCTTTGAGCAGTCTACAGACAGAGACATTCGGAAATCCGCTAGCATTGCAAGATGGGGATTTTTTAAAGACAATGAATCAGAATTAGATCGCATTTATGACTCATTGGTAAAGGTTAGAACAAAAATAGCTAAAAAACTGGGTTATGAAAATTTTGTTGAAGTTGCCTATGCTAGAATGCTTAGGTCAGATTATAATCCTGAAATGGTTGCAAATTACAGAAAACAAGTGGCGAAATATATTGTTCCAATAGCAAGTAGTCTAAGAGAAAAACAAAAGAAAAGATTAGGTGTTGAAACTCTAAACTATTATGATGAAAATATCACCTATAAGAATGGTAATGCAAAACCAAAGGGTGATGCAAAATGGATTGTAAATAACGGTAAAAAAATGTACTCTGAATTATCTCCTGAAACAGAAGAATATTTCAATTTTATGGTTGAAAATCAACTTTTAGACCTAGTGACTAAAAAGGGTAAAGCTGGGGGTGGTTATTGTACTTATATAAGCAAATACAATTCACCTTTTATCTTTTCAAACTTTAATGGTACTTCAGGTGATGTAGATGTCTTAACCCATGAAGCCGGTCATGCTTTCCAATGCTACGAAAGCCGAGGTTACGAAATACCCGAATACCATTGGCCTACTTCAGAAGCTGCTGAGATTCACTCTATGAGTATGGAATTTTTAACTTGGCCTTGGATGAACTTATTTTTTGAAGAACAAACAGATAAATATAAATTTTCTCATTTAAGTGAAGCTCTTCTATTCATTCCTTATGGGGTTACAGTAGATGAATTCCAACACTTTGTTTACGAAAATCCAGAAGCAACGCCTAAAGAAAGGAAGCAAGCTTGGAGAACTATAGAAAAGAAATACTTACCACATCGAAATTATGAGGATAATGAATTTTTAGAAGACGGAGGCTACTGGCAGCAGCAATCACATATTTATGAAGTGCCTTTTTATTATATTGATTATACCTTAGCCCAAATTTGTGCTTTTCAATTTTGGAAAAAAGCAAATGAAAATAGAACTAAGGCCTGGGAAGATTACAAAACTTTATGCCAGGCTGGCGGAAGTAAATCCTTTCTAGAGCTGTTAAAGCTAGCAAATTTAGATTCTCCTTTTGAAGAAGAAAGCTTCAAAGGAATAACTTCCTGCATTGAAGCATGGTTAAACAATATAGATGACTTAAAACTATAAACATAGTTATTGGTTTCAGGTGGATTTTCTTCTCCATCTGAAACTTATTAACAAATTACTTTCCCTGCCAAGCTTAACACTTCTTACTTTTTTTTATGTATCCAATAGCAAATAATATAAAAGACAAGAAAACAGATGTCAATACAATAATAAAAACTGATATATTATTTCCGCTTGTCCTTTTCAAAAAGTTATCAACTATTTTATCCACGCCGCTATCCACAATTACACCAAAAATAAAAATAGTAATTGAAATGCTGTAAAATTTATTTGCTTTTGTATTATTAAACATATACATAGTAATTCCTACAGCTATAAGTGACAATATTGTTATTGGAAGTGCTAGTGGAATTACCCATCCCTTAACTGGAGTAAGATACTGTACTAAAAACAAATAAGGTATTAATGTAATTGTAAGCCCTAAAAACATTCCCATTGCTTTATGCTTTTTCATTTTAATCATAGGAATTATTACTGCCCATAGTAAGATTATTGCTCCTACTTCATACAATGACCAACTGATAACGTGTTGAATTAAATAATTGCATATCACGCAGACAAATGTTGAAAATAAAAATATTATGGCTACTATGAAAATCCATATATTTTCCTTGTTTATCGCGGCTTTGTCTAAATATTTAACAGTTTCATTTATTATAGTATTCATAGCAACTTTATCGCTATTCTCCTTTGTACTGAATTCACCATTTAGAAGTTCTCCAGTTGTAACTTCTAGAATTTCAGCTAATGTAGGGATTGTTGTTATCTCGGGATATCCTTGCCCGGTTTCCCATTTTGATACCGCCTTGCTTGTAACGTTAAGTTTATCAGCCAGGCTTTGTTGTGTCATGGATTTTTCTTTTCGTAGACTTGCAATAAAACAACCAACCTTTTTATTATCCATTCTTTACCCTCCCCATACCCTCGTGTTATAATCAAAATAATATCATAAATCTTCCAATTATATCAACCTACGTATGCTTGAATGTGATGTCTACGTAAAGTGGAATGTTATCTTTTTTATAATAAACCTTATCTTCTGATTTTCCCAAAGTTATTGGAGCTATATTACTTTAAATTTTTAGTTATAACTTCGCTGCCCTCAAATGGAAAAAATGCTGTAACAGTAGTTACCAAATAAAGCTAGATATCTAGCTTTATATTACTAAACATTGATTATTTTGTAAATAATCAATTAAATACTCTTTTAAGCGTATTTTTACCTTTATCCGTTATATTCCAAATTCCAATTTCTATATTACTTTTACCATCACAACAACTACTTTTGCTCTTTGTAGTACTTGGTATGCAGTCACTACAACAATCACAACTTGAAGATGCATTCATATTATCTTTGTTAATGTATCCCATGTTTTGAAGTTGTATTATCATGTCTTCTACCATAGACTCATCAACCCCAAGCTCTTCAGCCATTGAGCTATTTGAATACAGCCCACCTTTAGATAATCTTTGTAATATTTTCATTAACATTTTCATCAACCCTTTCTGTTAAAGCAATTCGCATAATTTATAATAATGAATTTCATTATCAGTGTTTGAAACTAGTTAAACCCCAAAAGCCTTCCACCTTGATACACTACAACTGCTAAAACCCATGCAATTGTGCATGTATAAATTACAACAATAATAGCCCATTTAGCTGAATTTGTTTCTCTTTTTATTGCACCAATAGTTGCAACACATGGTACATAAAGAAGTGTAAACACCATAAATGATAGTGCTGAAAGAGGTGTGTATGCGCTATGAACTGCGGCTATAAGTTTAGCACCCTCGCCCACTCCATATATTGTGG
>Ga0255362_1000326_pt1 | contig 10619 bp, 9 predicted proteins | sample GFST75r2metaG_FD_186000 | JGI IMG/M metagenome (GOLD analysis project Ga0255362, IMG submission 186000)
GTTTTATAAAAATCAATTACAATATAATAATAAGTTCGGTTTATTTTGAATTATGAACAAATTTTTTTTGGGGATGCTAGGGTTTACACTATCCAGATAAATATCCTTTTTTTATAAATTCCCAATTTTTTTGGTGATCTAACTGGACTTTAAAGGGGATATAATATTTGGGGGTGTAAACCCATTTTATTTAAATCGCATCCATTTTAATTATAAAATTATAGTTATTAAAAAAAATAAAAAATTAAATAAGTTAATTTTATTTGGATGTTGCTTCAACTAGTTTGTTCATTTGTTTTTGCCAGGATTTGCTGCGTACATTTTCGAGGTTAATTTTTTCTCTTTTTATGATTATGCCTTTTTGAGGGCAGGCTTTTGCACATGCTCCGCAGAGAATGCAGAATCTTTCATCTACTACGGATTTACCATCGACGATGGCTATTGCATTGCAGGGGCAAATATCTACACAGGCGTGGCAGGATTCTCCTTTGCATTCGAATTCGTCTTTGAAGGTTATTTCACCTTCAAATGGTTTGGTGACGGTTGCTGCATCTACGGGGCAGATTTCTTGGCACCATCCGCAGTTTATGCATGTTTCTTCGTCGATGAAAGCGTTTCCAGTTATTTTAGCGTCTTCGGGATTTATTTCATAGGCTCCGTAGGAGCATGATCTGCACGCGGCTTTTATTGCTTTAACTGGGCAGCTGCGTTTGCATATGAGGCAATAAACACATTTATCTTCATCAACCGTGATTTCAGGTTCTTCAGGATTTTCTTTGTTCATGGTTATTGCTTCTGCGGGGCACATTTCTTCACAGATTCCGCAGTATATGCAAGTATCTTTATTTATGTCTATTTCACCGCTGACTAGTTTTGTTCTTTCTGGTAGTTTTCTAGTGACGGTTATAGCTTCGGTGGGGCATGCGGTTTCGCATGCTTTACAGTATATGCAGGTTTCTTCGTCGATATTTGCTTTATGCTCCCATTTAGGATAGGCTTCATTTTCTTTAATGTTCACGTCATCTATCTTGAATTCCATAGCTTCAAATGGACATGAAGCCGCGCATAATCCGCATAAAGCACATTTTTCTTTATCTACTTTCACGAAATCCATGTCGAGTAGGCCTCTAGCAATGGGTACTAAGGGGCCTAATTTTAATGCTTCGGTGGGGCAGATGTCTGTGCATATGCCACATCCTGTACATTTTTCTTTTTTGTAGGTAAGAGAACGTTTTTGGGTTCCTCCTCTTTCTACGGTGGGTTTTACCTCAGTCATTTTTTATCACTTCCACAATTTATGTTTTCTTGGATATTGCCTCGTTTGGACAGCTTTGAATGCATATGTCACAATCGTCACATTTTTCGGATACTATTACTATTTCACCGTCTTCTTCTATTAATGCTCCTTGTTCACATACTTTTATGCACAATCCTTCTCCTGGGCAGTCTTTGATTTTTCCACATTTTTCCATGTCTATTTCTATTGGCATCGTTTATCACCTTTTGAAAATTTATTTGAGTATAATAACCACATTTACGATATGGATATATAAACATATCGATTTAATTTTTAGGACTATAAACAAAGTATTCGACTAAAAAGATATTTAAAAGGTCATAAACGAAGAATTGATAGCATATAGCATGATTTCACTAATAAAATAATAAAATAAAATTGTAAATATGCAATCTTTTTGGATATTCAAATATAATCTGTTATAAGCCTAGTTAAAAACTGTCATAGCATAATGTTCTGAAAAATGAGCAATTGTAGGTTGCTTAAAATGTTTATGTTTCAAAATTTAAAAAAAAGGATTTTTTTTTACAGCTCAATGGTTAATAAATTAGTTCAAAAAATAGTTTTAATTTGTTATTTAGAATTATAATTATTTAAAAATAAGTAGAAAAATATTTAAAAAAATTGAATAAATAATATTTGGAGAAGAAATAATAATCAGTTTTATTCTTTTCCAACCATTATTTCAGTTGATTTTATTATTGCGGTGGCTTTGTCACCTTTTTTTAGACCTAGATTTTGTGCGGATTCTTTGGTGATTAATGCAGTTATAAGTCCTGGTGATTCTACTTTTATTTTAATGCTGGCCATAACCGCTCCTAATTCAACGTTTTCAATTGTACCTTCTAACATATTTCTAGCACTAATTTTCAACTATATCACCTCGTTTTAATATTTAATTTATATGTAATTAATTTCATTAAAACATTTTGATCATGTCATGTTCTTAATTACAGATCGAATATTTAATATTTGAAAATATTTTAAAGGTGAAAAAATTGGATTTAATTAAGTACAAACCAATCGGGATTATAAAATCCCCATTTAAAAACTTAGAAGGCATGCCTATACAACCAATCGGTGCTTGCGGTGTTACTGGAGAAATACATATTGAAGACGAGTATAAGGAGGGACTTACTGATCTAGAGGAATTTTCCCATATAATGCTCATTTACCATCTTCACTTGTCAAGAGGATATTCCTTAAGTGTTAAACCTTTTTAGGATAATAAGATGCATGGTGTGTTTGCAACTAGGGCTCCAAAACGCCCTAATCCTATAGGATTATCAGTGGTTCGTCTTATAAAAGTGGAGGGTAATGTATTACATATTTCAAATGTTGATATTGTGGATGATACACCTTTACTTGATATAAAACCGTATATTCCTCATTTTGATAAAGATGAGGGTGAAGAACTATGTATCGGGTGGTTTGAGGATAAGTATCATGAAGCGGTTAATAAAAAGTCAGATAATAGATATTCAAATTAAAAAAAAATAAATTTTTTGATAATTAAATTTTTAAAATTCTTCCATTTGGTTTAAATCCATCAGTGTTTCCACTGCTTTAGCTTCCACATGAATATCCGCCTCTCTAATTGCTGCGATTGGATTTAAGCCTCCTGGAGTTACTATGCCTGCGTGATATCGCTCTACTATGGCATTATAAATAAATTCGCTGGGTTTACCTACTTTTAGAATTGAGAATCCTGCTTCCTCGATTTTTTTTAATATATCTAATGCATCGGGTCGTGCGATGTATGGTATTTCCTTTAAACTAGCTAATATTCTTCCTTTAGTTTTTAATGCATCTAAGACGGAAGTCATGCCTTTAGATAAATATATTTCATGAGGATCTAATGAAGATCCACTATAAGCGGTGAGTTCTATAAATCGGGGTGTTTTGATGTCGGTTTCCAGAATTCCTCCATATTGGGGTGCGGCGGGTATACTATTTTTATTTAATATGCCATCTATGGTTAAACTGCAAACAGTGACGATGCTGGTTTTACCTTCTTCAAGGTGGGGTATGGTTTGATAATATTTACTTATACTGTATTCTGGTTTAGAATTCATTACTTGGCTGAAAATATTTAATGCATCTTCCAAATCTTCAGTTTTTACATGGGAGATATTAGTGATAACTTTACCTTGATGGGTTTCCAGATCGAAATCCACTTTATAGATGAGATTCCACGCTTTTGAGAGAAAAAATTTAACTTTAGCTGTAGTTTCAGGGCCTGTTGTTTTTAATATAGGTTGTGGTTGAGTGATGCTTTTCATAGTTGAGAATTCTACCGTATTCTCGGCTAACTTTATATTTACTTGAAATCCAGCTTCTTTTGCAGCGCAAAGTGGACTGATGCCACCTATAACAGCGATACCTACCATATCATCGGCGACTGGAATTCCCAATACGGATTCTCCACTTTCACCTATTTTAATCAAGCCTGATACACCGATTTTATTCATATCCTGGAAGGTTGCTATAGCTTTTAATCGAGCGCTTTGGGGGATTAAACGGAAGTTTGCGGGTATAAGTCCATTTCCTTCACGCACTACTTGGAGTACTGAAGTCATTTCTCTATCAGTGAATGCTTCTAAAGGTGTCATAGACGTTTTTTTATAAGCTATAAGCTCCGTGAATCTGATGGGAGTATATTCTTCAATTTCCACTAATCCACCATACTGTGGAATAACCGGTATTCCTTGTTTGAGTAACATTCCATCTATGGTGGTTCCGCAGATGGTATCTAATTTCACATAGTCCTGTTCTTTGTTTTCACCCTGTGGAGTATTGATTCTTACATAGGGACTTACAGCTATACCATGCCCAAAAACTTCTTTGATGATGTCTATGATTTCTACATTGTAAGGGAAAGAGGATGAGTTGACTACTACGTTTCCTTTGGCGTTCTGAGGGTTGAGGGTGGTTTTATAGATCATATCCTCAAATTTGCTGAATATGAAGTCAACTTGATCATAAATGAGGCCTTTATCTAATTCTTTTAATCCTTTTTCGGTTATTTCCCTACCTGCATATCCTTGGCGTTCGGTGAAGCCTTTTTCATCTAGGATACGCATATGGTATCTTACGGCTCTTTCTCCGAGGTCGTAACCTTTCCTTTTGAGTTCTTCGGCAATGGTTTTGGCTCCGAGAATTTCTTCACGGTCGGCTAGAATTCTCAAAATCTCAATCATTTTACGATCGGTTTCTTCAGGCATTTATTCACCTTAGAAAAAATAATTTTCTGAATAAAATATTAATTTTTTTTATGGATTAAAGGGTTATTTTTAAAGTTGAAAAATAAATAAATAATGGTAGTGGAACACAAAATTTTTATTTGGTGTCCCATAACTGATTTTTTTTATATCTTTATAGGATGTGATAATATTTCTCGAGTTCCCAGGGGGTTACTTGTAGTTTGTATTCTTCGCATTCCTTTTTCTTAAGGGCGATGAATCTTTCGAAGCTGTGTGAACCGAGTGTTTCTTTAACTAGTTCGGATTTTTCTGTCCGGGCTATTGCTTCTTCTAAGGAACCTGGTAAAGCATCAACTCCTTTGGCTTTCCTCTGTTCTTCATTCAAGTCGTAGAGGTTTAATTCCATGGGGTTGGGCATTTCATTACCTTCTTCTATTCCTTTAAGTCCGGCTGTGAGCATGACGGCTAATTGTAGATAAGGGTTACCTGATGGGTCGGGACATCTTAATTCCATTCTAGTTGCAACTTCTTTTCCTGGTTGGTAAAGTGGTACACGGATTAGTGCGGAACGATTTCTTCGTGACCATGCGATGTATACTGGTGCTTCGAATCCTGGTACTAGTCGTTTGAAAGAGTTAACCCAGGGTGCTAGTAGGGAGACTATTTCAGGTGAATATTTTAAAATTCCTCCAATGTAGGCTTTTGCATCGTCAGAGAGATTGTACTCATCTTCTGCATTGAAGAAAGCGTTATTTTTTCCTTTAAATAGTGATTGGTGGACGTGCATTCCGGACCCGTTTTCTCCAAATAGTGGTTTGGGCATGAAGGTTGCGTATAATCCGTATTTAGTGGCGACTTCTTTAACGGTTAATCTGTAGGTTACCATGTTGTCGGCCATTTTGAGTGCATCATCGTATCTCATATCAATTTCATGTTGGGATGGTGCTACTTCGTGGTGGGAGTATTCTACACCTATTCCCATTTGTTTAAGTGATATTACTGTTTCTCTTCTTAGGTCGGAGGCCATGTCTAATGGTGTGAGGTCGAAGTATCCGCCTTGATCTATGGGTTCAGGGCATTTTGGTGAGGCGAAGTAGAAGTATTCGAGTTCAGGTCCGACATAGAAGTGGTCGAAGCCCATTTTCTCCATTTTTGTTAGGGCTCTTCTTAGAATGTAACGTGGATCTCCTTCGTAAGGGTCTCCTCCGGGTATTTGAACGTCACAAATCATACGGGCTACTGCTTTCTCTTTTGGTCTCCATGGTAGGATGTTGAATGTATTAATGTCTGGCATGGCGATCATGTCGGATTCTTCAATATCTTGAAAACCGGTGATGCTGGATCCATCGAATCCCATACCTTGATCAAGCGCGGTTTCTAGTTCATCTTGGGTAATGGCGAAGCTTTTTAATATACCATTTATGTCAGTGAACCATAACCGGATAAATTCTACGTCATTTTCTTGTACTTGTTCTATTATTTCATCCTTGCTTGGCATTTTCTTTAACTCCTAAATTAATTCATAGAATATTATAGCTAATTTATACCGGAAAGAAGTTTCCTTTTAATTATATATAAATGTTTTGAAATAGTTCTTAATTAATTATAATATGGATAGAAAATAATTCTAAGAGAATTTTTTGGAATCTAAACTTAGATCTCATTTACTAATCCTGTTTTTAGCCTTTATCTATTGAATTAATAAATAAAATAATATTAAAATAATTTTCATTTTAAATGTTAAAATCAAAAGATATTTTACACAAAAAATGAACTAAGTTACACTTGAAGTGTATGTCTCAATAATATTCAAATTATTTTTTATCTACAATTAGCAAAATTTACAGGTTGATCATTCTACAGATTTACCTCCGAGTTCAATGAAACGAGGGGATAAGGGGATGAAGTTCTGTTGATCTGTATTTAGATAAAAACGAAAAAAGTTCGGGAATTATGAGTATCTCGTTTGGTTTCACGAAAATGTATTTGTAAAGGAAGGTGGAAAAATAGATTTACCTTGTATTTTATAATAGTCCATCGGTATGTATATCATTGATTCAGAATTTTATCCGATTAGGAGCGATTTATAGACATTTAAACGATTTTATTAGGAAGGTTAATATTACTAAAGAAATTTACTGTTGTATCGGTGAAAAGATGGATTCTTATCTAAAATTATGAATTCTGATAGGTAGCTCTATATAGTGATAGCAAAACTATTGATTTTTATCTAATTTTTTCTGATTATTTTCCATCATTTGTTTATTCATTATCTATCTTGGAAAATTTGACGTTTTATTTATTGATTTTCCTGCTTTATTTGAGGTAATTAATTTAATTTTACACTCCATTTTTATTGTAAAATTTTGATGAAGAACCTGAATCATTTATTTTATTTCTATGATATTTAGATATTGATTTAAAAAAGTAGTGAGTATTTTTTATAGGTTAGTGTATTCTTGTTTTTGATTTATTAATTCAATTTAAAGCTGAATTTTATTTTGTGAGGATTTTGAATAGATTTGTTATGTATAATTCAATTTTTTTTTAAGTATAATATCCAAGATATACACATAACATGAACTAAGTTACACTTGAAGTGTATGTCTAAATAATGTTTTGAAATAATTTTTTTTATAAAAAAATGAAACTTTTATATCAAAATTTGATATAAAATAATTTATGTTTATACAAATAGTTACTTAGGGGGAATTAATATTATTAAAACAATAGTTCAGGGATTAAAATCATACTTTACCGACAAGAAGAATAGGATAGTACATGCTGTAATGGGTATTTCACTACTAATTGGATCTGTATTTGATTCAATAAATCCTTATCTACGTATAAGCCTATATGCAAGTGCAGTAGGTTTTAATCTGATAAGAATGAGGTATTTTTAAAGAATAAAAAAATCCTTAAAAAAATTTGGCAAAAGTTTAAACACTCTGGTAGAGAGTGTTACGTTCTGAAGGTGTGCGTCTATGGCGGTTATAACTTTACACATATCTTCAAAGGTAAATGTTCACCATAAGATGCTCCTGCTGCTATGGATATCTTGTCTTCCATCATGGTACCACCCAGATCATTGGCTCCGCAACACAAAGCCATCTGAGCCATTCTGATCCCTAACTTTATCCAGGAGGCTGGATATTTGGTATTTCCGTACCAAAGATTATTCTAGAAATTGCGTGCATTTTTAAGTCATCCAAGCAACTGGAACCTTTCAATTCCGTGCCTAAAATGTTATTTTGATTTAGAAAGGTCATAGGAACCAATTCTGTGAATCCATGGGTTTCACGCTGTATATCACGCAGTATTAAAAGATGATTAATACGATCTTCCCACGTTTCTACAGTGCCGTATATTATGGTTGATGTAGTGGGAATGCCCATTTTATGGGCTTCTTCTATGATATTCACCCATTCAGCTGTAGAAACTTTATTAGGACATATTTTGGCTCTGACTGAATCCACGAGTATTTCTGCCGATGCACCAGTCATAGTGTCCAGTCCCGCTTTTTTAAAAGCACTTAAAGTTTCTTTAATGGTCATTTCTGATGTTTTTGCTGCATGGAAAACTTCCACGGGGATAATCCATGAAGGTCAATATTATAATTCGTTTTGATGGTACTGATGAGGTTACAATAATATTCAACGGTCATTTCAGGTGTTACGCCACCAAATAAGCATATTTCAGTAGCTCCAAAATTAATTGCTTCTTCGATGTCCTGCAATATTTCTTCTGTTGTCATTTGATATCCGATGCTATCTCTGAAGGAGCAAAAGCCACATTTAATCATGCAACGATCGGTGATATCTATATTTATGTTAACGACAAAAGTGACTTCGTTTCCCACGATCTCCTCACGGAGTTGGTTGGCTAAATTGAATAAATCAAATGGATTAGAATTCACCAGTTTTAAAGCGTCTACTTGGGTGATGTTCCCTAAAATAGAGCATTCATAAATGTCTTCCATATTAAACTTCCCTGATATCTATATTAAAAAATTATTGACAATACTTCCTTTAAAGAGATGGGTTTATTATGAATTTATAAATTAATTTTTTTATTTAGTTTTAAAAGAGTGTTAAATTATTTTTGAATTATCATTTATGATTAAAAAAAATAGTTTTGAAGTGCCGGGGGCGGGATTCGAACCCGCGGCCTCACGGTATCCCAGATATAAAGTCAGAACACGTGCTTAGTACCCTATGAGCCGTGCGCTCTAACCAGCTGAGCCACCCCGGCATGGCTTATATGACATCAGATTCTTATCTAACTTAAAGCTTTCTATATTTTATAGTAGAAAAAGAAATATTAATATTATTTTGGGTTTTTAATCTTTATAAGTTTATGATCGAAATACACTATTTTTGTTACCGCATTAAATGACAACCAGAGCATTAGGCGGGGATAGGACCTATTTTTTTTTATTTTAGGATCTTTAAAATGAAAAGAGAAATTAATATTATTGATGAAAAATCCTATAGAAAAAAAATTTTAATAAAGTTGATTTATGAAGTCTTAAAAACTTAAATCACATCTAATAATCCTTATTTAGATCTGTTTACAGTTCCTTAACGTCACCTTAGCATTAATATTTACTTGAATATATTTTTAATAAAAGTATTACTGGATACCATCTAAAAAATAAATAAAAATATTAGAAAAATAATACTTATAAAAGTTTTCTTAAGTAAAAAAATTAGATTGGTCAAAAAAAGGTCAAGAAATGGTAAAGTTTTTTACTAAAATAGATATTTGAGGATTTAAATAAAAAAACCTAAAAAATAGTAAATATAACCTTCATGAAATCTAGATATGATTTAGAAAGCCTTTTAGATTTGAAAAATTTGTTTTAGAAGGCTTATTTTATCAAATGATAAAAAAAATAATTTCTTGACTAGAGCTTTAATTTTATAAATAACAATTCCTAAAAAATATATTATAAAGCTATTCGGTAGCTATGTGGGAATGGAACGTGTAACTAATAATAAATGAATAAATTTTTTCAAAAATTTAGGTGAAAATTTATGTCGAACGAAGATGAACATGTCATTGAAGCACTCGGTAAAACTCGGGTAATTATTAGAAACGGGATAGTAGTGGAAGTTGGTGAGCCAAAAATAGATTATTGTCCCATATTTGATAAATACCGTGGAATTAAAAAACTTACTCGTGAAAATGTAAAAGAGAATATTGAATTTCGTATAAAAGATTTTGGAATGTGCACTGAAAACAGAACCTTAAGAATGCGTGATTTCCTATCTTTCGGAGTTTCAGAAACATTAAGCACATTATTAGAGGATGAACTTATTGATTGTGCGGTTACAGTCAGTGAAGGTTGTGGAACAGTTATCGTGACGGATTCAGAAGTTATGCAGGGTGTAGGGGGTAGAGTATCGGGTTTACTTAGCACTACTCCTATTTTAACTCTAATAGAATTTTTGGGAGAGGAAAATGTTCTTGATCCGGAAAACGCTGGGATAAACCAGATTCAAGGGGTTTTAAAGGCAATTGATATGGGTTATAAAAGGATAGCAGTTACTGTAGTTTCAGCAGATGATGTGAAGAGAATTAGAGAAATTGAAAAGCAGTATGAGGATGTTAGAGTTTACATATTTGTGGCGCATGTTAGTGAGGTTTCTGAGGAAGATGCTGAGATTATTTTGGAGTATGCAGATGTTGTAACGGGCTGTGCATCTAAATACATTCGGGATATGGCTGTAAATCGAGGTTTCTTTAAAGCTGGTGATTGTATACCTATATTTGGAATATCTGAAGATGGAAAAAAGTTTCTTAAGAGAAGAATAGATAAGATTGGTGGTTTGAAGGAGAAGGAGGATGCTAAGATACCTAAACCATTAATTTAAAAAACTAATAAATTAATATATTTTTTTTTAATCTAAACCGGCGAGTGCCCGTATGAGGGTGCTTTGAGTTACGAGTCCTACTAAATTTCCTTTTTTTGCAACGGGAATTCTTTGATAACCTTTGTCTGCCATTATTTTTGTAATTTCCATTATAGGAGTGTCCACGTCTGCAATTACCAAGTCTTTGGTCATTAGATCTTCTACTTTAAGTCCTAATGCTTCACCTCCGGCAAGTAATATATC
>Ga0255362_1000328_pt1 | contig 10551 bp, 12 predicted proteins | sample GFST75r2metaG_FD_186000 | JGI IMG/M metagenome (GOLD analysis project Ga0255362, IMG submission 186000)
GAATTACAGAATATGCTCCAGTGTTTGCGCCAATATCAAAAAATACCCCATTGCTAGTTAAATACTGCTCGCACCATTCAATCAAGTTACTGCTGTTAATATCACTCATCGAATACTATTTTTACTTTACATATTTTATTTTATACTTTATAACTTTTATCTATTTTATTATTATACGTAAAATAAATATATCATGCCCACTCCAGACAAATTTCTACGGAGTTTTGGTTTCGTATCAGGCGCTCACTTCGATGGTTATACTTTAGAACACGTTTCTTCCACTCATGATACCATCAAAAGATATAACGAATATGAATACGACATCCAATTAACTTTTGAAAATGCCAGAGATGGTAGCCTCGATAAACTATTTGATATAATTTTAAAACAGGTTTCATATGAGCATATCGTCAAAGGCGCCAGAAATCCTTATCGTTGCGTCATAGATCAATTTAGTCATCACGATATCCAACAAAATAAAAATGGTGATATTACTATTAATTTAGTAGGTCATTCTTATCGAGCTTAAAAAAAATGAATTTAAAATGCAAGATTATGATATTAAAAAAGATACGCAAATGGATTTGACATCGATGAGTGTTATTGAACTGAAAAGTTTACAAATAAATATTAAAAACGAGTTAATACTTCGTACAGAAGGGTTGCTATCAGTTGAAATGATTGACGATATGTCTTTCTGCATCAAATTTCCTAATATCGAGGATAAGCAAAAGGAATTGGAAGATATTTTTACGAGATATGGACCTGGAAATTGTGCTTCTTTTCATGGACGATGCGATATTATTAATTTTTATTATGAAGATAAAAGGGACGCTTTGGATTGTCACACCAATTTAAGTGAAGTAAAACGTAGACTAGTAAAAGTTTTACTCAAATAGTTTTACTCAAATAGTTTTAAAAAAATTATATATATGTATATATAATTTTCAAAGATAATGTGGTGTTTGTACCAATCGATCCCTATCATAATGTTCAATAATATAATTCATTAATATAGAGTAATCAGACAAATTAGGTTTCGGAGAACGAGATAGTAAATACAATGATTTGTATTCCGCATCAGTAACTACAGCGAAAATATAATTATTGTTTATATCAAGCCAAACTTTATCAATTACATAATTGGGTTCGTTAATATTTATTCCCTGTTGATATGACTGAAATTGGCCTGTATCAACCACGTTCTTAATTTCAGATGGAGCAAAATTAACCCTAAAATTACCAATCGATAGCTGTTTAGCTATTCCGTAACTTTGAACCAATTTTCCTTGAGTTATAGTGGAGTTATGGATAGTAACAGAACCATCGTTATCAATACTATACTCAGCGGTTGTGTTGTAATTATCATTGCGTTGAAACCATGATGGATAGTGAACTAATTCGTACCATTTACCAACATATTTGTTAATGTCAAAGCTAGACATTTTTTAAACAAAAATATTAATTATAATATTTTTTTTAATTATCCTCTACTAGATATCACCGTAATTTTATTATCGTCATTTCGGTAAACCGTGAGCCGATTTGGACAAGAATCCTTAGTAACTAAATCACCAGGACAAACACATTCTAAATATGAAATTCGATATTTAGTATCATTTTCGTTATAATATACTAAATTGTCTTTTATAAAATCTTTGGCTTCGTTTGTTGTCATACCCAACAAACAAGGCGCATAAAATACTTCTCCATAACAATTCCCCATAGCTATAATTAGCTATAACTTATTTTAAAATTCATTTTTTCAATCAAAAAAAATGAATTTTAATAACAAAATACTCGCATAGTAAATGGAGTTAATGAGCAATATTTACTATGCGAACACTGATAAGATCTTAATCACTAATTCCCCACAATTTAAATCGTTACTGGGTCCGATAGATAATAACAAGCGTGTTTTCGTTTGTCTTCCTGATAAATTGTCCCCAAAATTATTTTCGCGATGTGTTCAACTTTATCACCCTGAGATAAAAATTGGTTACGGCATCGAGAATGACAATTGTTATAATATACTATCTCAGTTGATATATGTAAACTCCGAACATCTAAAATGTAAATTATTTCGTAATTATAGTACAAACAAGCAAATCGATTTTGCTGACATTTTGATAATCAGCAATAACAACCTAAAAAATTATCAAAATTTCTTATTAATATCATTTCTATTGTACGCCGATGATAACGGTATTCCAATTCCCAAAATTATTATGGATTTTTCATTTAAGGCAAAAAATCAAAGTACTAATAACGACCTAACAAACAAAAAGAATAAACAAAAGTCAATTTCAATAAACTACGATTATCCTATTGATACTTTTGACAAGATCAACAAGATAATTAGTATCGAACAATTCGATAATATGATTATTCATGTTCCTGATGATTTAGTAGCGCATCATTTGAAAAATAAAATTATGGCAGTATTTTCTAAGCTTCTAATTATCATCATTGATAACGATAGCAGTAGTGAAAGGTTACAGCAGTTATTATTACCAAAAACTAAAATAATTATTGCTGCCAATGTGGAAGCAATACCTTTAGTGGATATAAATATTGTGATTGATTTAATGAGAAAAACTCGGGACCAACAACCAGTTCATTTTGAATCATTGAGTAAATATACACTAGATGATAAAAATAGTTCCGATCGTCATATCAATTACGTTAATCCTCAAAAATGTCATAGATTTATTAATAAATCTACTTACACCAGACTCGGATGCGTATCAGTAAACGAAATAAAAATTGATGCATCCTTCATAGATAAATACGGATATTTGATAATAATGTCGTTTTATCAGATCAACATTGATCCAAAAACATCAATCGATCGTGCTACAAAAATAGGACAATATGAGCAGGCTCAAATAAGGGATCTGCAAAAACGCATTGTTGAGCACATCGACAAAATGGGGAGACTTGAAATAATATCTAAAATTGATACTCCATTAATGATAACCTCAATAGGAGTATTTTGTAAACATATACCACTATCCTATCAGTGCTCATGTTTCTTATGGAAGTGGATCAACACCGAATACTCAATTTATTATGGTATTGTATTAATTTGTCTCGTTCATTATAATAAAACAAATTGCAATTTGTTTTATATAGATAAAGATCAAGAAAATTTCCTATTTAATCAATTAGAATTATGGAACAATTTGATTGAAAAGTTAGGATCCTCGCATGGTTACTATATTGCTAACTATCCTACCATCAAAAATAAAACTCTGATCAATCGTTGGGTTAAAGAAAATAATGTGGCTTATTTACCTTTTAATAAGTTGATCAGAAAAATACATAAAATATATACTATAATCAAGACAAATTACAGAGTGAACAATTGTTCGATAAAATATTTCGAATCGAATGAAATTTTACAATATAGTAAAGGATTATACCGTTCTGTAATGTCATATTAAAAAAAAAATAAATATCTAAATCGTTAGATATTTATAAATTTATGTAAGGAAGACCATCCTCGTCAAGAAAAATATTACCAAACGAAGGTAATGAAACAAAATTTTCCGATGTTTTTCTGGGACTAGAAGGTAAATTTATAACGCTATTAGCGTAAGAAAAAGGGTATACTATACCCGAAATATTCTGTTCTTCTCCCCATCTGCTCCTTGCACTCATCCTGGTTATTCTTCTTACAATATCATTCATACCGTACGAATTTATCTGATTGGGGTATGACATTATATTTTTACTATCAAGAATATTTTTATAATAAAATATTCTTGATAGTAAAATGATGTCTTTATACGAAATTTCTTTATTTAATGTGTATAATTTAAAACGCAACAATAAAATTTCTGAGGATCAGCTATATGATTTACCCGAAAATGTTGAGGAGGACCTCAATAGCTATTTGGGATGTGAGTCTCCAAAGAAATGTTTTTATCGTAGCATTTCAAAGGAACATTTCATTTTTGCAGATTTCTTTCTCTCACAAATTATTAACAAAATAAAAGCTGTCAACCACGGCTTAGCGTATGCTAAAAATGAAAATAGTGTCGATTACTTAATCAAAAATAAAGCAACTATTTTTGATTACGGATTAATTGGCGCCATTATTAATAATGACATGAATATGATAGAGTATTTTATTAATTTAGGCGCGAGCGGGTTCGATGGCGCTTTATTGGAAGCAGTCGCCGAAAATAATATATTATTAATAGAATATTTTATCAAAAAGGGAGCAGATAATTTTGACGAAGCGTTAGTGGTTTCTGCAGAATATGGATTTGATAATTTGACGGAATTATTTTTGAATTTGGGAGCGAATGATTATATTTTGGCACTTGGAACTGGCATTGATAATGGCCATTTCACCGAACTTTTAATTCCTGATACACAAGAAGTGAGACCATGTTTTTTGGACGATGCGTTGTTATATTTTCTCAGAAACACTAAATTTTATTCCAAATCAGGAGTTGAAATTAATAAATTAATACCTTACGTTTTACGAGAAGGCTATGCTGATCAAGAAACAGTCTATTTACTGATGAGATTATATTTATTGAATGAAAACACTGATCATGGTATCTATTATACGGCTTTTAGTAAATTTCCGTCTTTATATAAAACGATCACGAGAAATGGCGAAGGACATTTGACAATCAACAAAAATAATGATAGTACATTTGCTAATATCGAAAGAAATAATCCAGGGTTTTATGCGTCATTCGTAGACAAATTATATTTTCTTAATATAATAGAATTAAATATAAGGGTTGTCACTAACATAGATGACGAAATGAAAAAACAACTATGGACTGAACTGATTATTGTAGAAGCAATAGTAAAATTTTACGAAATATAATCTTATAAAGAAAAAATTAATAATAATAAATGTCAACAATCTTATTAACGGGAGGAACTGGTTTTATTGGTTCACATGTTGCTGTCGAATTATTACAACATAATTATCAAATTATCATAATTGATAATTTGTCAAATTCTTATGCTGATGTCATTAATAATATTGAGAAGATTACCAAAACAAGGATAAAATTTTATCAATGTGATATTAATAATTATGATCATTTAAATCAGGTTTTTCAAGAAAATACTATTGATTCTGTAATACATTTGGCTGGTCATAAATCTGTAGAAGAGTCGGTTAGTGATCCTCTTAAATATTATGAAAATAATGTTGGAGGATTGATAGTACTACTGAAATGTATGAAAAGTCATAATGTGAACAAAATAATCTTTTCGTCATCAGCAGCGGTTTATGGTAATTCTGAGATACTGCCATTAACCGAGGAAAGTGAAACCAACCCTCTAAATCCGTATGGTTCCTCTAAATTAATATCTGAAAACATCTTGAAAAATATGTCAGGGTTTTCAATTATTATATTAAGATATTTTAACCCAGTTGGATCTCATTATTCAGGATTATTGAAAGAAAACCCTTGCCGTACAGCAAGTAATTTATTTCCGGTTATCATGTCGATCTACGATGGTAAAAAAGAACATTTACAGATTTTTGGCACTGATCACGATACCAAAGATGGTACTGCTATTAGAGATTACATTCATATTACTGATTTGGCTAGAGGGCATGTTAAATCACTCGATTATATTCAGCAAAATGATATTAAATATCAAACATTTAATTTAGGTACTGGATCCGGACATTCGATATTAGAAGTGATCAATGGTTTTGAGAGGCATTCCGGTAAAAAATTACCTTTTATTCTAGAAAACAAGAGAAAAGGTGATTCCTCAGTATCATTCGCTGGTTGTAAAAAAGCAAACGAATTATTAGGTTGGAATGTTAAGCATAATTTGGATGATATGATTAAAAGTACTCTGGGTTATAAAACGACATTCGTAACGGCTTTTTATGTTGTCAAAAATTATAATGCGGTCGGCAAATCAACAAAAAGTTATTTCGAACATTTCGATAAATTAGTTAACACAGGGATTCCTATCGCTGTATATATTAGTCCCCAATTTGAAAAACAAATTAAAGAAATTATGGTTAATTATTCAAATGTTCAACTATTAGGACTAATCGACGTAGAAGATAGTTGGACTTATCAACAAATTAACGTGGAAAAAATTAAATTACCCACTAACCGAAATCCATTAAAAGATTCATTAGAATATATGGTATCACAGAATACCAAGATAGAATGTATTAATAAAACTATTGAAACAAACCCTTTTAATACAGAAAATTTTGCTTGGATTGATTTTGGAATTTTTCATGTGATCAAAGACATTAAAAAATCGACAAAAATGTTAGAAAAGATGGCATATCAAAACATTAAAAAGAATAGTTTGCTATTCCCGGGTTGCTGGGAACTATCAGGAAAATATGATTATATTAATAATATTAATTGGAATTTTTGTGGAGGGTTTTTCGTTGGTCATAAGGACCAGTTATTAAATTTTTACCAAAAATACCAAACATTTTTGTCAAAATTTATTAATCAACATAATACTATGGTTTGGGAAGTAAATATCTGGAGTGCTATGGTGCATGAAAGTAATTGGAAACCATCATGGTATAAAGCTGATCATGATGATTCTATTATTAATGTCCCTGACGAATATTTTGTCTAAATATTATTGTAAATAATATTTATAAAGAGATGAATATTATTGTAAATAATAAAAAATGTCAGCTCCTGATTGCACATTAGTTAGTGGATGTTTTGATATGGAGCGTTATCACGGCGGAACATTTTCGTTAGGTAAAATAACTAAAGCAATAGAAGCCATAACGGAAATGCCGTGCTATATAGTTTTTTTCGGTGATAATATAACGATACCTATTTTAAAAGAAAGAAGAAAAATGTTCAATTTGACTCATTTGTCGATGTTTATTGAAACGCAACTTGATAATTTGTGGAGTTTTCAGTATCTTCAAAAGGTTATAGAAAATAGAGGAAAATATTTTCCTACTAAAGATGAGAGAACTTGCGCTGAAACACATTTATTGGTAATAAATAAATTTGATTTCTTGTCTCAAATTATTGAGTTGAATCCATTTAATACTAGCAAATTTGGATGGTTGGATGCTTTCCTGACTACTGAACAAAAAAAGTGTAGGATAAGCGAAAATTATACTCCTTTCACCATATTGAATATTTTGAACAATATAAATGATAAATATCATATCCAAATACTAAATGTCAACGATAAAAAGTATAAATTGGATGAGAATAAGGAAGATTATTATCAGACATATAGATATGTTGTTTGCGGTGGATTTTTTACTTGCGGTAAAGTGATAGGATTAAAAATTTTGGCAAGATTAAAAGAAGTTTTTATTAATACGACAAATTTAGGATACGGACATGGAGAAGAAATGTGCCATTTGGAAATATTAGATGAATTTTATGACGATATAGAAAGATCGTATGGAGATTACGGACAGATATTCGATAATTTCATCGAGCCAACCAAAAACATTCGTTATATTTACCAGTTAATATTAAAAAGTTATGTTGATAAATGTTATTACAAAGAAGCTTATGATTGTTCGACAAAATTATTAAAAATGATAGAAACCTTTCGAGTATTCCCGGGGTACGACTTATATATGGACATATTATTTATGCACTATTTAACGATTTATTATTATAAACCTAACGAAACTAAGGATTTTGTTAATCATATCATTAAACTCCGTCAATACAATCCGTATATAGAACAGGAATATACCAAAAAGAAAGATTTTTATGATCAACAGTTTGGTTACGCAAAATAAATATTACACAATATAATATTTACAAATTTAACAGATATTCACTGACCACGTTGTTATCAATGACATAAATTTCATTGTCACTTTTAATCGACAAATTTTCGTTATCGTATTCAAGATCAAAATATCGTTTTTTAGTATTTATCAGCTCGAATGGTTTGCTAATATACATTACTTCTAAGCTAAAGCTGAGATACAAAAATCGATAAAAATATTCTTTATCCACTTGATAGAACGCCATACATATGTATCCATTCTTATATTTTATCAAAGATGAACAATTTTCAAACCGACCAATATCATGAGAGACAGTATTAATGTGGTTATCATGAGTAATTGTTTTGTTTATCGGTATTTTTTCAATATAAAAAATGGAATTTTTTATTGTTTGCTCTTTCATGGTTTCAGAAGAATAATTAGACAATATTACTTTACCACAAGCGAATAATCCTCTATTTTTGTTTGTCGTGTAGTAGGCGACAATAGATAACTCGTAATAAATTAGATGATTGTTTTCCTTACTCGATAATGGAAGAGCTTCCATTATGTAATTATAAGATTGTAGGTGATTACCGATAATACGTGTTTCTTGGGCTAACTCAAGAAACTGATCGAATGTTTCATTATAATTATGGTAGATAGCTACTTTAGATTGGATGTAGTCGCCTCGATATCCTTTGTTAGCTAATCTATTACAGTATTCTGAGTCTTCGCGTAATAAATATTTTTCTTCTATACAAAATTTTTCTTTTTCCCACAAAGAAAAAGAAACAGAAATAAGACCTGACCCGATATGTCCTTCGATTGAATTATTTTTCATAATACCACAGCAAGTTGGATTTGCCATCATAGCGTTTGAGCATACCCTATATACGTCGTTTTTAATTTTATTATTGTCTTTGTGTGATTTCATCATATAAAAATTATGTATAACGTAACCACATTTTATATTCTTGAACGCTTTGGCTATATAGAATAATCTTTCTGGGAGCATTTCATCATCACTATCAAAAAAAACTGATGACGTCGACGTTACGAATATAGGAAGCTGCAATATTTCTATTTATGGCAGCGTTCTGTTTTTTGATTGTGGTAACAATATGAACAGGAAATGTGTAATTAAATTTGGGTATGTCTGTATCGCAACAACTAGATGCGGATATACTAACAATTTCTGGTTTTAATGTTTGTTTTTCAATGTTATCTAAATATCTTTTTAACCATATTAAATCTTTTTTATAAGTAGGAATTGCTACTGCGATTTTGGGAAGGGATGTTACCAGATATGTTGGGATAATCGCATATTTCTTCGTAAACTCTTCAACTTTATCGTAAGAATCCACGAAGAAATATACGGGAAATTTCGACTCGTGTGGTATTTTCTTGGCGTTAAGTATCCCAACTACGGCAGCATTTTCGTAGTTCAGATCGAGCAACTCTTCTACTAGTAAAATTTTTTCTCCTGACAAAATTGAACATGGATATATACGTACTTCGATTTTTAACTCGACTAAATAATTTTTGTATACTTTATGTTTCTCTTGGTCGATTATACAAATAAAATTTTGGACTTCCATTTATATATACCGACTATTTAATTTTAAACTAATTAACATTTTAAATATAATAAAATACATGATAAATGAGCAACCAAACATTGCCTCGAATTTTTATTTTTTGGACAGGAACTAATGAATTAACTCCTAACAGAATATCAGCGATTGACAATACCAAAATTGTCACAAAGGTTCCAGTAATTTTAATTACTACTAACAATTTAGATGAATGGATATTGAAGGATCATCCCATACATCGAGCTTACCAGTATTTGAGTTTAGTACATAAAGCTGATTATTTAAGATGTTATTTTATGTATCATCATGGTGGTGGTTACTCTGATATTAAATGTCAAACGGGATCATGGTTTGATAGTTTTCTAAAATTAAATAGCGATTCTAATCTAATGGCTATTGGTTATAAAGAAGTAGAAGGAGGAGTGGCAGTAATTGATAATAAGCAATTATATAAAATTATGTCCGACAATTATTTTAATTTGATAGGTAATGGAGCATATATTTGTAAACCAAGAACATCTTTTACAAAAAAATGGTATGATAATTTACATAAAAAATTGGATGAAAAATATGAATTATTAAAAGAAAATCCAGCTTCACACCATCGAGATCATGCTGGCCTTTGGTTAGGTGACAAACGTTCTAAATACCCACTACAATGGACAGAAATACTGGGGCAAATATTTCACCCATTAGTTTATGAATATTCAAGTGAAATATTAAAAAATTTACCAGCTCCAATATTTACTAATTATCTTTAAATTAGTATTTGGCGATCGTCAAATACTAATAATCAAAATTTATTCCAATTGACCAGAGAGAAATACTATTTTTGTAGATAAATTTAAATTTATCTTATAATCGAATCTCAAAAGAAGTTATTGATGTTAGTATCTCTCGATCACCAAACACTAATAATCAAAATTTATCACAATCGACCAGAATGATCCATTATTTCTACCGATTTAATTTTATGTTGTAATTTGATATTAGAATAATTTGTTGATGTACACGATTTTCCAGATTGATAAATACTAATAATTAGAATTTATTGCACTTGATCAGATAGGACAAATTCTAATTATTAGTATCTATCGATCTAGAAAATTGTCAGAGAAAACTGTTGATATAAATCATTTTCTCGATCGACAAATACTAGTAATCAAAATTCATCCCATTTGGGTAGAAGAACCCATTACTTTTACCAATTCAATTTTAATTATT
>Ga0255362_1000329_pt1 | contig 10547 bp, 11 predicted proteins | sample GFST75r2metaG_FD_186000 | JGI IMG/M metagenome (GOLD analysis project Ga0255362, IMG submission 186000)
GTTTCTTTCGATATTGCTTGCATCGATTACGTTTATCACTACGTCTGGATTATCCTTTAGTATAAAGTCACGTGCAACCACTTCATCTTCTGAATAAGCTCCTAAGCTATATGTACCAGGTAAATCTACCACAGTAATTTCTCTTCCACTAGATATTAGTTTACCCTCTTTTTTTTCAACAGTTACCCCTGGCCAGTTTCCAACATGTTGTCTTGCACCGGTTAACTCATTAAACAAACTTGTCTTACCACAATTCGGATTACCCGCTAAAGCAAATACTAAATTTTTATTCATTATTACCTCCCAATATACCTTATTAAACTTCTCGTGCCATTACCTTTTGCGCCATAGCCCTGCCTAAGACTAACCTTGATTCTCCTACCCTAATTAACATAGGCCCTGACTCATTATTTATAATTTCAACTACGACACCTTTATTAAATCCCATCTCCATAAGTCTTTTGCAAATTGTTTCTGTGCCTACAACCCTATCAATCTCTGCTAATTTTCCCATAGTGATAAAACTTAACGGCATATAGACCTTATCCATAATAGTCCTCCCTTTATAAAATTAGTTTTACAGCAATTCTACAATAATATCCCTTGCTTCTTTTTTTCTAAGACTTAAATTATATCCTCTTAGTTGTAGTTCAATTGGATCTCCCATAGGTGCTTTTCCTGATACCAATATCTCTGTGCCTCTAACAATACCCATGTCCATTATTCTTCTTCTAGTCTTACTAGTTGGGTCTACTCTCAGTACTTTTGCTTTGAAGTTTATTTGTACTTCATCTAGAGTTATTTCCTTCGACATAACACACCACCTCATTATTTTTCATTAATAATCATTCTCAATATCACGTCAAAAAATAAATGCCTTTCGTCAGCATTAGTATTGATTATCATTCTCATTACTATGATACAATAACTATTATAAGTTGTCAATAATTAATATTTTATAAAAACACATAAAAAAAAGTGATGGCATTTTGTGGCTCAATAAGCCTACCTCCACTTTCATATTTATTTGTACACTATCTAATAATTCAGCAATTTAAATACACCTTTTATTTATCAATAAGTCCATGATATTTAAGCAATACATCTGCCGTAAGTTGAATATGGGCATTGTATAGAGCCACTGCACGTTCACTATTACGCGCAATCACAGCCTTCATTAATGTTGTATGTTCTGCTATAATATCACGATTGCTATCATGTGGAATAGCCCAATATCGGTAAAGTTCACTAATATCCCACAAACGAGCACAGATATCAAGCAATATCGGGTTATCACAGCCTTCAAGCAACGCATGGTGGAATCTACCGTGTAGCACAGACCAGTTATCATTGATACTTGTTTTATCCTCTGTAAGATATTCCTGTGTTTGTTCTAACTGATGATTTATTGCAACTATATTGGACTCCCATACAATATCCCCATTTGAAATGGCTAGTTGTAAAGCCGCACCCTCATTAATACTACGCGCTGCAATAATATTCTTAAGCTCATCGTCAGAAAGCGTCATTACTGTAAACCCGTGGTTGGGACTTTGCTTAGCAAGACCCTTCTCTGCCAATCGTGTAAGTGCCTCCCTTACAACAGCTATGGATACTTTAAAACGCAAACGTAATTCTGCAGGCATCAAAGGTACTCCTGGAGAAAGTTTACCCGCTAATATATCGGTACGTAGCTCAAAAAAAACACTTTCAGTCAAAGTTAATGCTCCATTTCGTTTTGCCATAATTTACATTCCATCCTTCTATAAAATTATTTGTTTTAGATACAAGTCTGAATACGAACTATATAAGCAGTACAAATATAATACTTTCAATTACCTATATTGTAGTATATACAATATTAGCCCAAAAGTCGATTGTTATTAAACAATCGATTCTTATTTACAAAATCGATTGTTTAATATATACTTAGTACTAGTAACAACTAACTTGGAGTTTTAACTTCAAATAATTATTTAACTAAAAGGAGCTAGGCTTAAAATGAAATTAGTTAATTTTAAAGTAGGAGAACAAACTCGTTTAGGAATTAAGGTTGAAAAAGGCATCATTGATGTGGCCACAGTAGCAAAAGACTATGATCTTGATGTCCCTACTACCATAGAACAAATTATTGCAAGTGGACAATATGGATTATCCCAATTAGCTGAATTAGTTAAAAAAGAAGTTCAAATTATTACAGAAGAAGAAACTGTTTATGCACCCTGCGTTACTAATCCTGAAAAAATTCTTTGTGTTGGCTTAAATTATATTAGTCATACTTCAGAGACTAAAGTGGAAATTCCTACTTCTCCTGTACTATTTAGTAAGTTCAATAACTCACTAGCCGCTCACAATCAAATAATTCAACTTCCAACCAGCGCAGAAAAATTTGATTATGAAGCAGAGTTAGTTATTGTTATTGGAAAAGAAGCTGTTAACGTAACTAAAGAAGATGCACTCTCTTATGTTTTTGGATACACTGCTGGTAATGATTTGAGTGCTCGTGATTTACAATTTCGCACTAGTCAATGGATATTAGGTAAAACATGTGATTACTTCGCTCCCATTGGCCCATATTTAATTACAGCTGATGAAGTGAATCCTAACAATCTAGACATTAGATGTGAAGTAAATGGAAATCAACGTCAATCTGCAAATACTTGTGATATGCTCTTTGATTGTGCTACAATTATAAGCTATGCATCACAATATATGACTCTAAAACCAGGAGATATAATTTTCACTGGAACACCTGGTGGAGTAATTATTGGCTATGCTGAAAAGGATCAACGATGGCTTAAGGCTGGAGATGAAATTAAAGTTTCCATTGAAAAAATTGGCACATTATCTAATGTGCTGGATATGAAAAAATAAAATATATACTATGGGGGAATAAAAATGGAACAAATAATGCAAATATTAACAGAAAACAACATTGGCTATTTAGCAACTGTGGAGGATGGTAACCCAAGAGTAAGACCATTTGGATTTGGGTTTGAAGAAGATGGAAAGTATTTCTTCTGTACTAATAATCTTAAAGATGTATACACTCAATTAAAAAAAGCTCCTTATGTGGAATATTCAGTTACATCAAAAAGTATGGTAACAGTTAGGATTAGAGGTAAAATTGAATTTACAAAAGACATAACCGCAAAAGAAAAAATGATTGATGCAAGTGGTATAGTTAAATCTAAATATAAAACAGCAACTAACCCTATATTAGAAGTATTTTATGTACAACCGGAACAAATAATAGTTTCAACTTTAGACGGAAAACCATCAAAAGTTTATAAGTTGTAATAAAAAGTCCCTTATAATACATATTATGTATTATAAGGGACTTTGAGTATTATTTTTCTAATACACCTGCAATTAATGTTTTGATTTTTTCACATTTACAATTGTCAAAAAAATATTTTTTGAATTTATCTCCACTTATAGAACCCTTTAATAAATCTTGATCTATTTCTTTTAAAATTGTTATAATATCTTTATGTGTTACTTTATTAACTTCATCTAATATTTTTTTATTTCTTTGTTCTGGAACAACTCTTTCAGCTGGGTATCCTTTGCCACTCTCACCTTGAAATAATCTTCCAAATATATCTTCCAAATTTAATTCTGCTCCCCATCCAAATCCTTTTGCAAAAGGTATGGCTATTGCATTTCCATCATTAATTTGTGCAAACATATATGCATCTGAAGGATCTTCTACATGACCACATATTACTCCAGGAAAAGAATTGCATGCTAGCATTGCTCCTTCTCCAGTACCACATCCAGTTATTACATAATCAGCTGCTCCTGAATTTAAAAGAATAGCTGCCAAAATACCATTTTGAACATATGTTAATTGTGCATCATCTTCTGCACTATACATTCCATAATTAAATACTTCATGCCCCTTTGGTTCTACTACTTTTTTTAAAGTTTCATAAATGATTCCATTTTTTCCTGCTTGACTATTTTCGTTAATTAATGCAATTTTCATTTTCTTTTCCTCCCTATTACTCTGGTTGTTTTCCAAGACTAGCTAGAATTCCACCATCTACATATAAAATATGACCATTTACAAAGTCTGATGCATTAGAAGCTAAGAACACAGCTGGTCCCATTAAGTCTTCTGTTGTTCCCCAACGTGCAGCCGGAGTTTTGGATATTATAAAATTATTAAATGGATGTCCTTCTGTTCTAAGTGGTGCTGTTTGAGGTGTTTCTATATATCCTGGTCCAATTCCATTACATTGAATATTAAATTCCCCATATTCAGCCGCAATATTTTTTGTTAACATCTTAAGTCCACCTTTTGCAGCTGCATAGGCTGAAACTGTTTCTCTTCCAAGTTCGCTCATCATAGAACATATATTTATTATTTTTCCATGTCCTTTTTTGATCATTGAAGGTATAACAGCTTTAGATACTATAAATGGTGCATTTAAATCTACATCTACGACCTTTCTAAAATCCTCCGCTTTCATATCAATCATTGGGATACGCTTAATTATTCCTGCATTGTTTACAAGAATATCAATTATTCCAACTTCTTTTTCTACTTTTTCAATTAACTCATTTACCTTTTGTTCATCTGTAACATCACATACATATCCATGTGCTTTTATATTAGCTTCTTTATAAGCTTTAATTCCCTTATCTACAAATTCTTGTTTAATATCGTTAAACACTATTGTCGCTCCTGCCTGTGCATAAGACTTTGCAATGGCAAATCCAATACCATATGATGCACCTGTAATTAATGCGATTTTACCTTCTAATGAAAACTTTTTAATAATATCCATAGAATATTCCTCCTTGAACTTATAAAATTTATCTAATAATTTAATTATACTATTATAAGTTCACTATTTCTTGTCATATTTTTTTCAAAATGTTGCAAATATTGAACTAGCCAGGTATAATAAAAATTAATGACATATTAATTTGTGAGGTAACCCTATGAAAAAATTTACATCTTGTAAAGAATCCATTAAAAATTGTACAGAGAACAAATATTTTTCAATTGCACATTTACATACTGATGAAGAAACCATGGCTATCCACATACATGATTGTTATGAAGTTTATTATTCTATTTCTGGTGGAAAACAATTTCTAATCGACAATAAACTATATGATATCAATCCTGGTGATTTATTTGTTATAAACCAATTTGAAAGTCACTATGTTTCTCAAATAAATAAAACTGTTCATGAACGAATAATAATTTCCATTCATCCTGATTTTTTAAAGTCTATTTCTACTAGTAAAACAGATTTAAACTATTGTTTTACACATCGCACAGGAACTTTTAATCATAAATTTGCATTAAATAAAGAAAATCAAAATAGGTTTATATATTTTATAGATAAAATTATAAGCGCTGAAGGTTTTGGATCTGATATGATTGAATATTCAAGTTTTATAGAACTTATGATCTATTTAAATAAGGTATTTGTTGATAATAATAAGGATTCCTTGCTAGCTTCATATAAATATAATAATCAAATTCAAGAAATAATTAATTATATAAATGATAATGTGAAAAATAATATTTCTGTTAGGTATTTGGCAGTACACTTTTTTTTAAGTGAATCATACATTTGTAGGATTTTTAAATTGTCCACTGGTACAACTATAAATAAATATATTACTGCAAGAAGAATATCCATAGCTAAATCTTTACTTTTAAATGGTTCAAGCATTAATGATGTTTATGTTAATTGTGGTTTTAATGATTACAGCAATTTTTTGAAGTCATTTAAAAAAGCTGTTGGAATATCACCTAAAAAATATTCAACTTTTATTATGAACTAATACTCTTTCATATAATCCAGCATCAAGTTCATTTATTCTAAGCAGCGGACGTATATCGAGAATATCCAAACAAGAAAAGTAAGTGTCTTGATAAGATTAACTTTATGACTAACAAAATTATAGATTTTTAGCCTGAATTAAAATAAGCAAGTTTACAAACTACGTAAACTTGCTTATTTTATATATCTGGTAGCCCCAACGGGAATCGGACCCGTGACTCCGCCTTGAGAGGGCGATGTCTTAACCTCTTGACCATGGGGCCATATCATAATCATGTGACATGAATACACTCCATGTCACATATTTTTTAATTAATATTTTACAATATTATTCCCAACGTGCCGTTACACCTAAGAGTCACACCCGCACTTTCGCAGGTGGGTTTCCCTCAAATTATTTCTGCCTACTTCGCCTAACATGGAAGCTTGACATCCACAACTATTATTGAAAATCCCTAAATATATCTGTCGGTTGAACATATAAGTTTTACGAACACCTCAGGACTTGCTACTTGTATTATTATATCATTTTTAATTTTAGTTTCAAGTTATAATTATGCTGTTATTTATGATTATAAGACTGTAGCTCTATTATTATACACATTTCTTGTAAAAGCTTGTATTCTTATAATTTTAAATCATCTATAACTTTTTCTATGTCTAAATCTTGACCACGTTTTCCAAATTCAACGATTACTTCAACGCAATCAATTTCTTCTTCATCTATATCGTAAGTGATATACTGCGCTTCCACTGAAAATTTTTCCATGCAATCCTCAATTATTTCTCCTACATTATCTATCACTAAATCATTAAGATAAGGTATAAAAAATTCTTGATTCCATTTTTCCCCACCAGACACCTCTGTACATTCATCGTTTGCATAAGCTGTTGCAGCTTCGATTTCAGGATCGTCAAAATCATAATAAAATCTTGCAAGAAAAACATCATCTTTATATTTGATTTCTTCTATATCTCCTAAATCATTTTCTTTTAAATAATCTATTATAGCGTTTTTTTCCATAATAATCCTCCTACTTTGCTTTTATTAAAATATATATCAAATTATCCCACATATTTCAATAAAAAATTTTTCTAATATTTATAAGTTTTTTTTGATTAAATTTAATAGTAAAAACTCATCTACTAACTATAATAACACATTTGTGGCTATATTATAAATATAATATATTATTATTCTGCATGATTATGTATTATTATAATTTTGAAAATATTCCGCATATTGCTTAAACTCTTTATATATTTTAAAATTGCTATATAATCAAACAGTACGCAACAATATCATTAATATCTAAAGAAATAACTAGTCAGTATGCTAGTCTATTTTCTTCCAGATGTTTTATTCGGAGGTATGTGAAATGAACGTAAATTTAATCGGCGTTCCATTATTTTATGGATCTGATAAAAAGGGTGTGGACCTTGGCCCCGACAAATTAAGAGAAAATAAAATAGTAGATGTCATAAAAAATAATCACCATATAATACATGATTTAGGCAATATATATGTACCAAGTGTTAATACTGATGAAAAATACTCTTCAGATACTAATATGAAATATCTTTCACCCATTGTAGATGTAAACACAGATTTAGCAAAACAAGTATACAATTCGCTTAAATCAAATTGTTTTCCTTTTGTGGTAGGTGGGGACCACTCCCTAGGAATTGGAAGCATCGCAGGTGTAAGCAAATATTATAAAAACATTGCGGTAATATGGGTTGATGCTCATGGTGACATAAATACTGATAAAACTTCTGATACAGGGAATATTCATGGAATGCCCCTGGCCGCATCAATGGGATTTGGTTCATCCTCACTTACAGATATCTATTATAAAGGTATCAAAGTTAATCCTAAAAATGTTTTCATCATAGGTGCTAGATCATTAGATAACGGTGAAAAAAACCTTACAATACAAAAACATCTGAATGTTTATTCAACTGAGGATGTTAAAAATAAAGGCATTGATACAATACTTGATGAAATCCACAAAAAAATATCTGAAAATAAAGTAGATGCTATACATCTTAGTTTTGATATAGATTGTCTTGATCCAACCCTAGTTCCTGGAACTGGAACACCGGTTTCAAATGGAATGAATCTTGAGGATGCTAAATATCTAATTAAATATTTAATGGAAACTGAGCTTGTAAAATCAATGGATTTAGTTGAGCTGAATACCTTACTTGATAAGGGAAATACTACAACTGAACTTGTAATGGGACTTGTTGACTGGACCTTCAAATATTTACAATAATAGTTTTGAAAGTTTCTTATAGTTATTATAAATTGCTACAAAGCAATAATTCTATAAATCAACAGTTACAAGTTAATGAAGATTTTCTGCTCGCGCAGAGAAATCAATAAAAGGATGGAAGCAGATTTGTGTAAACAAATCTGCTTCCATCCTTTTTTATTTCCAACAATTATAAAAATCTGTGACTTGCCACTATCGCTTGTAACTCTAAAACTCATCATAATTTCTAGCTACTTTGATATATTCACTATTAATGGATTAAAGTAGTTCTATAAACTTTTCTATAAATTCATCTGCTGCTTTATATTCTTTTTCTGCTGGTACAAATTTAAATTTTAAACCACCTGGTACGATTTTAAATTTAAGTGATTTAAGTCTTTCTGTAATCATTGGAACACCTTCACCACTCCAACCAAATGAACCAAATGCACCAGCTGCTTTACCTCTACCAGTGATGGCACTTGCGTGTGAAAGTAAATCCCATGATGGTTTTACAGCATCCTGATTTATAGTAGGTGATCCTACTAATATTCCACTTGCATTCTCAATAAGCTGAGAAGCTTTTTCTGGATCAGTCTCTGTTATTTCATGTACTTCTGCTTTTATTCCTTTTTTATTTATAGACTCTGCAAGATACTCTGCCATAGCTTTTGTATTGCCATAAGCACTTATATAAAAAACCTGAATATTTTTTTCCTTTTCTTCTTCTTTTGCCCATTCTCTGTAAAGTTTTATGTACTTATCAGCATCAGTCATATGAACTGGACCATGGCTTGGTGCAACTATATCTATCTTTAGTCCTTCTATTTTATCAAGTCCTGCATTGACAAATCTCTTAAAAGGTGACATTATAACTTCAAAGTAATATTTCATTTCATCTAAATAATCCCCTTGGCATTTATCTTTAAGACAATATTCAGGGCAATAATGACATCCCATTACATCACAAGTAAATAAAGTACTTGCTTCTTCATAATATGTAAACATAGTGTCTGGCCAATGCAAATTAGGAGCTGAAATAAATTTAAGAGTAGATTTTCCCAAATTAAGAGTTCCCAGTGCTATTGCATCCTGATTATTAAAATCTCTATTTACAATTTCCTTTGCATAGTTAATTGCTGCCTTTGATGCAACTACTATTGCATCTGGATAAGCTTCTATAAGTTTTATTAATGAACCACTGTGATCTAATTCTGTATGTTGAACAATTATATAGTCAACTTTTCTCTCTCCTATTACTTCCTTTATATTGCCTATAAATTCATCAAAAAATCCACTTTTAACACAATCTATTACGGCTACCTTTTCATCATCAATTAAATAGGAATTGTATGTACTTCCTCTCTTTGTTTCCATTATTATATCAAAAACTCTTAGTTTTTCATCTTTCACTCCAACCCAGTGAATGTTATCTTTTAATTTTTCAGTACTCATAAAATCATCCTCCTATTATTACCTTGAATCCTAAATATTATTTAGTCTCCTTTATTGCTCTATATTATATTGCAATTTAAACAAATATAAAACTTCCTTATCCACCATTCTACCACATTAAATTATTTTTTCAATTAATGTTTAGTTTAAAAGTGGTGAAATATCCCCTTCATAACATACATATTCAAGGTGTAATGCCCTAGTTAATGAAACATAAAGTATCTTCTTATCAAGTTCATTATCATCATAATTATCTTTATTACAATTATATATTACACTACAATCAAACTCTAACCCCTTAGTCATATACGATGGAATAATTATCTTCTCCATTTTAACATTTTTTTCTGTGTCTTTAATAAGTTCCCAATTATGCTCACTATATTTTTTTAAGAATTCCTTTATTGTTTTGCATTCTTCGTAAGTTCTACCAATAATGGCCACACTATTTTTACCTCTTTTGTCGCATAGTTTTACAATATCATCTAATTTATCAGAAAAATCTTTATTTCCTTTAAAATTGATTACTTCAGGTTCCATTCCATGTCTTAAAACAGGCATGGCTGGCTTCAAGCTATTTTCTTGTTTTTTTAGTACCTTATTAGCAAACTTAATTATTTCTACAGTAGAACGATAACTTTGGGTCAATTGCACATAAGTAGCAGAATTATTAAATACGTCCTTAATGAGATTTTCCCAACTATTTATACCCTTATAAAAATAGATTCCTTGTCCTGTATCCCCAACAATTGTAAACGAATCATTTGTTGCCATATGCCTAATTACTGCATATTGAAATGCACTGTAATCTTGTGCTTCATCAATCACTATATGTTTAAATGTATATCCTTCTGGAACACCTTCAAGCTTGAATTTCAAGTACATTATAGTAGTTAAATCATCACTATCGATAGATCCATTTTCTTCATTACTTTGAAATTCATCTCGAATATATCTCCAAAGTTTTATAGGAATAGTTTGCTCAGCTATTCTCCCTATTATTTCTTCATTTTCAAACATTGTT
>Ga0255362_1000334_pt1 | contig 10446 bp, 9 predicted proteins | sample GFST75r2metaG_FD_186000 | JGI IMG/M metagenome (GOLD analysis project Ga0255362, IMG submission 186000)
AGTGAATCTGGTCTGAGGTCTTTCCTTGTAACAATCATAATAAACGGGATTGAATACCGTTTGCATGAGGTAACGATGCAAAATAAGACAACTCTTTTTGAATCATAAATTCAAAAATTAAAATTTCGTTTTTTACCTATTCGCATTAAGTCGTTCCAACCTTAATTATCTTAATATTACTACCATTATTCCCTTTTTATCTTCTCATTTTTGCAACAATCATTGATTATAAACTAAATAATATTATTTAGTTTATTTTTGTCCCATATAAATCATTTGATGGTCTGTTCTAAGGCATAAAAGATATAAAAAACAGAAGCTCCTGTTAATTTTCTTCCTAGAACACCTGGTTCTATTTCTTGTAAAATTATACTAGAGCGAACTTCATCAGAAACGGCAGATAGTAAAACGTCATATGCTTGTTGATTTTTAGATATTAGATAGACGTCCATTGTATCTCCTCTCGGAACTCTAAGAATATGTAAGGCACCAAATGGCGTTCGCTCGGATATGTCAAGTAGTGCTTCTGCTCCGTAAAGATGTTCAAGCGGATTCATTTCAGAAATAAGAGTTGCTCCTCTTATCAGCTTTATAATAAAATAAATCTTCATAATTGTGAAATAATTAGCTTCAAATGTAATAGTTCCTCCAGCTTCTTTATTAAATACTTTTTCTACTACTTTAAGAGGTTCTTCAGTCAAAACAGATGCTAAAAGATTGAAGACTTCAGGATCACCAGATGCCACTTCTGCCTTTCCAAGCGGACGAACTCTAAATTCTGTTTGGTTGATTCCATCTCCAAAAATTGATTTTATAATGTTTAATCCGTCAGCTGTTAATTTCCATCTAGCAACCTTAGTTTTTACTATCGTCTTGCTTTGATTTCCAATAATATTATTATGTTTAAGGACTCCCGAATCTAATAATGCTCCCATTACTTCAGCCGGTGCCCAAAAATAATCTCTGATAATTTTTATCCCAAAAGTCGGTGTTACCAGCGATTCAAATAGAATTTGATCTTTGTAGTATTTTTTAAGATATATGAAATAAGCTATAGCATTTTCATAGCTATGAAGAGTTATTAATCCTTCCCTATTCAAATTAAAAGAATAGGTATCTAAACCAGTAGTATAAGGCTTAGTCCCACTCTTAACCCTAATCTGTTGAATCCTATTAGAGGGATTCAATCTTTGTTGAGTTGTTCCTTGTAAATTTAAATCTTGGGATTTAACTTCCTTCCAGGCTTGAACTGCAACCAGGTTTTGTTTGGGTAAGTCTTCTAAAATCAACAATTTCATCATGCTTTCAGGTACTGGAATTATCGCTAACTCTTGTAATTTTCCTCCTAGTAATTCTACTCTACCTTTTTCATAAACGATATACCTTTTTACACTATCCTCCAGAAAAATAAAAGATGCTAAAATTTCTTTTGTTGCTTGATTATCGATATTGTAACTCCTTACGTTATTTGGGATTCCTCCTCTTGGAAGAAATTCCAAGTTAGGTAGTGCTCCTCTTAAGAGATGAACCAATAAATCTTTAACATCAATAGGTGCCGTATATAATCCTCCTATTGATTGGAAAGATTTTGTAGGAATGTAAATTCTGTACTGTTGTGAAACTTCTATTGATGGTTTGGGATCTCTTTTCATACCATAAAGGTTTGCCATGTGTTGAATCACGCAAGCAATTTTTACATACTCTATAATTTGATTTTCGATTGTTCTCCCATCTTCTTTAGACGGTTTCAAAACTATCATATCACCTTCAATCGAAGACATTAAAAATCCCGACCATACCGGTTTATAAGCATCGAGAATATTTTTAATAGAAATTCTACCTAAGGGAGTGTACCTCAAAGAATAATCAGATATAGTTATCCTAATTGTATCAGAATTTTGCAAAGGTAAAATATCAGATGTCGTAAATGGATTAACTGGTAATTGAGGAATAATCCTAGGCTGTTCTTTTGGAGAAACTATCGTCCTTTGAGAAAGTAACCGTGTTAGAGGATTACTAACATAACCAGTTGGACGGCCCAAGTTACTTCCTGGAATTTCCGGCCTTCTCATTTTTCTTTTCTAAGGCTTTTTATAAATGAATTTTAAATCTCTTTTTAGAGATTTAATTTGTGAAAAAATAACCAATAAAAATATTATGTAATCACAGAAAGACGCGCGAAAAATAATATGAATCAATCAGAAATTTACTTCCTTAAAGGAAGTAAGCCAATTACCATTGCTACCATTTTGATCTAGAGCCTTACACCAACAATTTCCTCCGGAAATTTGATATTGAATGATTGGTACTCCAGCTCCAGCTCCTATAGCCTGACAATTTGCAAAACATTGCGTTCCACTGATATTGCTATATGAATTAAGATCATTACCGCTAATATTAGTATTATTATTTATAATATAAACATCAGATTGGAGAGGATCTTCAATATATACAGTATATCCATTTGTGAATGGAAATGTAAAAGTATGACACGTATTACTACTTGGGTCCCAAGTAGTTCCTGAACAATTAGAATCAGGAGTGCATATTGCTTGACATGCAGTATTAGAATTAATATTTGAAAATTGAGATAAGCCATTATTATGAAGTATTCCATTCCACACAAAGTATTCTAGAGTAGGGCATACACATAAAGAACCAGTAGCTTGCCACTGTCCAGGTGAAGTGCATTGATATTGATGTAATCCGTCGGCACAATAAGTTTGTCCTGGGGTTCCTGAGCTTATAGTTGATCCATCACAAGTAGGAACGGTTATGGCTGGACATGTAAAGGCATTAATACACTTACCAGTCGAAAAATCACAAGCTAGATTAGGATTGCCACAGTCCGCATCTTGAAGACATTGTTTACAAGTAGTGTCGGTTGGATCACATAGTCCGCCATTTGGATTACCAACACAATTGCCATTCACCAAACACCCCACGCAAGAACTGTTAGCCGGATTACAGGTAGGCTTGGTAGGATCTTTACAGTCACCTGGTGCTCTACACTGGACACAAACGCCAGTAGTCGTGAAGCACACTGGCTTCCCAGGCGTATTAGCGCAGTCATTATTACTCAGACATGAGACACATGTTCCGAAATTATTCACGATATGGCACTTCTGCCCGCCAGTACATCCTGCATCAGTCAAGCATCCAGCTGTCGGTGTAGTCGTAGGAGTCGTTGTAGTACTAGTTGAAACATTGATAAAAAAGACCCAGATAAGAATGACAATGATCAAAATAATAACTATTACGATAATAATTGTAACGATAGATCTTACATTAGACGCTCTTCTAGGTTCTATTAAAATTGGAGTTGACATTTTTATTACGTCAAATTCTTTTTAGGAAAGAAATAAATTTATTTCTTTTCTTTGTTATTTGTAATATTTATTTCTTTATTTGCTACGGCGATTGGATGGTATCATTAGCCTACAAGTCAGTCGATGTTCAGTCCAATCTGAAGTATGACACTCCGCACCACAATAATAAGTTTTCATACAACCAAAACATTCTTGCCTAGCATCTCTCCCACATATTTTGCATTTTCGATATTCGTATATTATTTGGGGACTTGGAGATCTTGCCGGCGAAGGTGATTTACTGGAAGGTAAAAGGACAGGCCTTTGTGGAGATCTTCTAAAATTTTGGCTCATTTTTGCCTTTTTCTTTTTATTAAATTTAATAAATTTAATAAAATAATTTTTAACCTTATAACTTCTGGATCGATGCCAAATCCTTGGGAAGTTGACTATTCTTCCGTTTGAAATTCTCGGCATGGTTGTCGCATAAGAGCTTTTGAGTACCAACAAAATTAGATCTGTAAGTCGCCGTAACGTTCATATTTTCTTCCCTACACTTGGTACAAAGATTCTTTTGTAACTCATCTTCTGTTAATTTAGTCTCTCTACTATAGATGATTCTAGTAGTACATTTTTCTTTATTATTGAGTGGTTCTTGATTATTTTGTCCTTCCATTTTTTTACGTTGTTCTTCCATTTGTTATTCGGGTTTTCCGTTTTTATTTTATTCAACTACGACAAAAATAAAATCATTTTCCGATTGATTCCAGTTAAAATATTAAAAAGTAAATTGAAAATAAAAAAATATAAACGTCCATTTTTCGATGAGTGATTTAATTTCAATTATTGTAATAATTGTTATTGTTATAATTATAATAGCGCTTATTAGTTATACCCTATCTAAGCGTAACATACATCATAATAGAAGGAGTGGTAGATCGGAAATAAAAGCAAGAAATGGTAATGTAATGGATAGGTTTATTTCTGAAAAGCGACGACACAGCGAATCTGATAGTAACGATGATTTTATTAGCGATGATTTTAGTAATAATGATAATCCTTGTCCCCAGATTTCCGCTCCAGTGATAACTGTTAGCTACAATTCAAGTACAGGAGAATTAGATGTTTCTTGGACGAATAGTGCTGCGGATACATATACTATCGAGGTTATAGCTCAAACTAATAGCAACGATATTAAGATTAACGACTACATTGGTAATCAAATCTATATTCCTGTCCCTCTTGGTACTTACACTGTTTTTGTAACGCCCGTTAATGGGAATTGTTTTGGACCAACTGGTAGATCGGCATTTAACACTCCTTGTTTTCCGGCATGTACGGGCGCTACGCCAATTTGTAATGGAACCGCGTGTGTTGAATGTCTGAATAATACGGACTGTCCTACATCCACCCCTGTTTGCAATGTTGATACTTGTGTCGAATGTCTGAGTAATACTGACTGCCCTTCAGCTACACCGGTCTGTAACGGTACTACATGTGTTCAATGTCTCGCCGCGAGTGACTGTCTTCCAGACGCTAATTGTGTAGCAACGGTCTGCGTCTGCCCTATTCCTGTAGTTACTGGTATTACGATTGGAGCTGATTGGTCAACTCCCAGTCCATGGACTTTTAATGTTACAGGGGCTGGAATTGGCACAGCCCGGTTTACTTTCGGCTGGAAAGTTTATGGGACCGCTGGTCCTACTATGCCACCGGTTTCGGGTTATTCTTCTGGTAGTGTTCCCCTACCTAATAATCAATTTCTAGCTCAGACTGTACCACAAATCTGGACATGTAACAATAGTCTCGGATATGGATGTTCTAATGCTGGCTGCAGTGCAGGAGATACTGTAACTTTTTCCATCGATCATCTCGTTGTAGTGAACGGATGCGGACAGAGCTCTGCTTCCACTTGCTGGGTGCTTGCTAATCCTTGCCCCGGAGGTAGCCTTTCTTTTGTTCAAGTGCCATGCTAAATATGAATTTATAAAAGAATTATTATGAGAATTCATAATAATTTTCATAACCATTTATTCAGACTATCAAGCTAGAAATCTTTCTTTTTGCGTTGATCCTCCATTAAAATAATTATCGATTGCTTGATCAAGATCAATTTGTAAATGTGCAATGTAAACAACTGTTATAGTTCCATAAAATTTATGAATATAATAATCGTCTTTATACATTATAGGCAGATTCAAGTATTCGTTACTACCAACCTTTCTTTCCCACTCACCTAAATACAAATTATGTTCTTCATTATCATCAAATAAAATAGACTCTATTATATCTCCAGCATGTGGAATTCTTACGTATCCAGTATCTGACTTAAAAGTTAGTCTAAATCGTAATCCAACTATCCAATTTTTATCTTTTGGGACATAATCTATGATTTTTCCATCCTCTTGAGTATATTGTGCAGTATAGAGTTTTTCTAAAGTTTTATAAGGATCTTTTTTACAACGATTATAAAGATAGTGTGGAATTGAGTGCATATCGGCATCATAAATAGCAATTCGAGTGGTAATACTTTCATCAAGATCTATATCTTGCTCCAGAGGATAATCAATCCTCTGACCTTTATAGAGAGACTGTTCTTCTGTCATTTTTCTTTTATATTTCGTTTATTATAAAATTTTAAATTCCATTTTTGATTATTATGAATAAACATAATAATTTCTATTGATTTAGTATTACGCGCAAGTACCAGCGGTACAGGTCGGATGGGCCGAAGGGCAGCCAGCGTTAGAGGTGCAAGCCACACACTGACCAGAAGTACATTGATTGGCAGTAAGAAGAGGACAATCGGTATTGACTGCGCATTGAGTACAAGTTCCATTACTACATATTGGAACAGCCGTATTATGACAATCTCCAGAAACATTGCAAGCGACGCAAATTCCATGTGAATTGCAATGAGGTGTTGATGGTGTAGCACTACAATCAGTGTCAACTAGACACTGCTGGCAATTTCCAGAAGCAGTATTACAAACAATATTAGGTGTAGTAGTACAATTTGTACTGCTAAGACAACCGACACAAAATCCCGTAGTAGTGTTACAAACCTGCCCAGTACTACATGTGGTGTTATCCACGCATTTTCTTGATGATGGTCTCGATAACCATAAAATAGCAAAAACTATTAGAAGAATGAATAATATTACTATAATAACAATAAAAATAATTGTAGCAGTTTTGGACTTCTTTGGTGGAGGATTTGCATTTTGTCGTCGTTGAGCGTTTGACATCTTCTTATCTTTTCACTATTTTTAACTATTCACACTTGATTAATCTTTTACTAAATTTTATCTTTTTATAATTTCTTTTTAGTCTTTTTATTTCTGATTTCGGAAATAAATACCTACCAAATCAACAAAAATATTTAACAATCGGTTGCCATATGTTAGCAATCTTCATTCAACCATGGACTATTTATAATAGACTCCATACTGCACCTTGATTTTCTGAGAACAAAAATTAAACGGATTACTTTATCTAGATTGGCTGAAGGTTTCATAAAAATTCCATGAGCAAAGGGCCAATCCCATCGACAATTGATTATACTCATCTTACTACTGTAAGGTAGGTAGCTGGTAACCATTAAATAAATGATAACGCCTAATGACCAAATATCAACTTCTGGTCCCATGTAAGGCTCTCTTAACCAAATTTCCGGTGCAGCATAATCTTGAGAACCACAGTGATCAATGAGCATCGATTTTTCATCAAACTTTGCAGCCAAATCAAAGTCTATTAGCTTTAATTTTATTCCTGCTTCATTGGGTTGGGATTTCATCATCAAAATATTCTCAGCCTTCAAGTCTCGATGACAGATATTATTTTTATGAAGGAAGTCTAAGGCGGCAACCAATTGTCGTGCATAACCCCTAGCTTCATTTTCTGAGACTTTACTTACCCTCTTCAAATAATCAAAAAGTTCTTCGCCATAAATTATTTCAGAAAATAAGTAACATAGCTTTTCTTCTGCTATTCCTTCGAAAATAGTAATAATATTGGAATGTCTAATTCCATCAAGAATTGTTAACTCTTGAGGTGGATATTTGGATTTGGTATCATCATAATATTTTCTATTAAGAATTTTTACTGCAATTTCTTGATTAGTCTTTTTATCTTTACCTTTAACGATAATCGCCATTCTCCCTTCTCCTAGCAATTGTTTAGTATTAATTTCATAATCTTTTAATACTATTAATTCAGAAAGCAGCTTGAGCTCTTTTACATAAATCGTTTCTGCTAGGTCGCCTACTTCTTGTTCCTTTTTAATTTTTTCCTTATTCTCTTCTGGATCGGCGTATAGGTCACTTGTTTCTGAACCAAAAGAGTAGAAAAGAGAACCCCTATTACCCATTTATCTTAATTTCTTTTCGATTTTTCTATTATCTTTATTAAAAATTGAATTTTTTCAATTTTAAAATTTAAATTAAAAATTCTTTGCTATTTTCTATTACAAACCATTGTTGTTAAAATGGACGTTGAAAAAGTCACAGCGGAATGTCATTTTTGTAAAAGTAATATTTATCTTCCTTATCCTTTAGAATGTAGCAAATGCAAAAAGATTGGTTGTTTGTCATGTTTAACCAACGATGATTGCGTTTGTAACGATTGTGCGAATAGATCTCCTATCGATGTTAGTCAACCAAAATTTAAACTGCTGGAAAGCACTCAGAAATTTGCTATTTGTCATGCTTGCGATATCTACGTAGAAGTCAATGACGATGGATTTTGCGATGAATGTATTCACCAAACGGCTCTCTATCATTCAAAAGATCAATTTATGGAACCTCCTGTCAAGAAGATTAATATCGAAAATTCAAATCATGTAATAGTTGAAAAAGAGACACCAGTCGAACTAGCAACTCCAGCTCTGAAATATTCAAATGAGGAAGGTCTTATGAGAGACGAGATTAATACTTTAGTAGAATATTTGTATCCTGATCTCAAAAGGGATGGTAAATGTAAAGATTGTGGCAAAGACGCTAATAGAAGAGTCATTATTCAAATGACTACTTCTGATCCCTATTTTATTTGTTTTTCTTGTGTAAAATGTTCTCTTTGTGGAAAAATGGAAAAAGGAAATCACTGGAGTTGGCGAGCGGATGAAGAATTTATTTGTGGAAATTGTATTTATGAGATAGCCACAAAGAATAATCCCAATTATGTAAAAAATAGTGATGAACTTACTGAACAATGGAATCTCAATAAACTTTTTAGGAGCGCAACGAAGGAGTCCTATCTTCTACTACTATCTAATGTTAGGGAAAAATTGAGGAGAATGCCATATTCTAATAATAAAAGAACAACAAAAGGTTTAGAAACCAAGCAGACTGAAGGATTAACTTTTAAGCCTGTTAAGGCCAAATTTCGTATTTTTAATGAAACTATTGGGAGAAATGGAAAGATATCGAATTCTCCATATGTTGCAGAGGAGGTATATGTAAATTTCAAGGATTTCATGATTTTTAAAGATTGGCAACTAAATGAATGTATTTTTACTGGTAGTGATAGAGAACATGAGTGTAGCAATATTAGCCATCAACTTCCTGATGTAATGGAATACAAATCACAATTGCCTGCAGTGTCAGTCACTGTTAAAGGTACTCTTTATTTTACTCCAGATGAATACGATGCTGAAAGACATACTACCACGTCTTTAGAAAGAAGAATAAACCGTGAAGGACTCTATGATACTGGATATCTTGACAATATTTGTTACTACCATGCTGAAACTGATTTAGATGGTGCGATTCAAGCAATCTATAATAAATATGGTCTTGCGATTTGTTGCGCAAAAGGTGTACCACCCGGTTGGATAATTCCAACAATCATGGTTCTTAACTTTTTCTTTCATACCCCAGAAAAAGTTAAAGCAATAAATATTAGCGCCAAGAAATTAGAGCCGCCGCCGACTCCTCAAGCTATTCCAGAAACACAAACTACTCCTGAGTCTAAGACGAAAGAACCGAAACCACTTGTTAAATCTATAACCAAAAGAGTTCATTGTCGATTTACAGCTCCAGAAGTTGTACCAAGTAATTATGATGCTGGTTCTATAAGTTATTACAAAGGTGAATTTGATGGAGTAGACTATGATAGGCGGTGTATATGTGAAATTGTTCGATGGGATCTTGATAAAAAGAGATGTCGTGAAAACATAGGAATGAGCGATTCAACTGGAGAGAATAAAAGTAGATCACAACCAGCTTACATTCTAGTTAATAAAAATGGTGATATGAAGTCTCCAAAGAATATTTTAGGATGTATCTGCTATACTCATGCAAAATACCTTCAACAATGCTTCAGATTTGCGGCAGATTATCATAATATCAGTATGAATGATATTCGTGCTTACATGTTATGGGACTCAGATAAAATACCAGAATATCCATCAGAAAAGCGATACGCCAAAATGTACACGTTAAATCCCGAATGGAAAAAGGAAGATGGTGTCAAGGAGAAATGGATTTCTAGAGAAGGAAATGTTGGAACTTGTAAGTTTTGCAAAGTTGAATTTAGTTTTGCTTACCATTGCAATTCTGGAAATTACGTCTGCGATGATTGTGATAAGAAAGTTTACAGTTTGGGATGCAATAAATGTAAATGTTCCTTTAGTGAAACCAATGTTCACCTAAACTTTCCAATTGAAAACGAAGATGGCTATCTTTGTAGAACCTGTTACAAGTGTTTGCAATGCAATAAACAGCTAAAAGATTTCTACGAAGAAACTAGTAAAGGAATCGATTATAAACAGTTCTCTGATGATATCAGGGCTAGTAGAGTTGGAGATCTTAGAATCTGCGGATCGTGTAATAAACTGAAAAATGATAACAATGGCTATGGAAACAAGAGTCGAGCAAATTGGGAACATGAAAACGGGTGTTCCCTTCAATAATCTATTTGATTATAAAAATAAAACAAAATATATATAGAATCAATTCTATATATTTTTAATACCTTTATATCCTACTTCGAAAAACAAAAACAATGTTTGATGCAACGATCACAATTATTACAAGTACATTTCTTACATACATAACAATCGCTTACCTCTCCATTACCATATTGCCAACAAAAGGTGTCGGGCGATTTAAATATCCCTCCACATTTATCACACTTTCTT
>Ga0255362_1000335_pt1 | contig 10427 bp, 9 predicted proteins | sample GFST75r2metaG_FD_186000 | JGI IMG/M metagenome (GOLD analysis project Ga0255362, IMG submission 186000)
AATAATAGCAATAGTTTTTTGTATTTTATTAATATCTCTTTTTTCAAGATATCTTGTTAAAAACTTAAATAGAGTAAATAGTTTTGCAAAGGGTGTTGCGGAAGGTGATTTAACAAAACGGTTGGATATAAAATCGGAAGATGAAATAGGCCAGATGAGTGGCCATTTAAACAATATGGTAGCAAGTATGGAGAAAATAATAAAGTCTGTGCTAGAAAATACTGGTAATATGAGCTCCTCCAGCGAAGAACTTTCAGCCACAGCAGAGGAATTATCAGCAAAATATGAGATTATAGATAGTTCGGTTAAAGAGATAAATAAGGAGATAGGCAATTTAGGTACGGCTACAGAATTTGTTAGTGCTTCGGCAAAACAAGTAAACGCAACAATAAATGATCTTGCAAATGAGACTAATAAGGGAAAAGACTTATCAATTCTTATTAAGACTCATGCAACTAAAGTTAAGACTGAAAGTAAAGAAAAAATAGCAAACAGTGCTTTGTTATACAATGAAAAATATGAAAAGATAATTAATGCTATGGAGCAAGGAAAAGTTGTTAATGAAATTAGCGATATGGCAAATGTAATTGCAGGAATATCAGAACAAACCAATTTACTTGCCTTAAATGCTGCTATTGAGGCAGCTAGAGCTGGAGAACAAGGGAAGGGATTTTCAGTTGTTGCAGAAGAAGTTAAAAAACTTGCAGAAAAATCAACTGAAATGGCAACTAGCATACAGAGCACAATTATTAAAGTTAAAAATGCTTTTGAAAATTTGTCCGAGAATTCAGGGGAAATACTTAAGTACATTGATGAGATAGTTAAACTTGATTACGAAGCTTTGGGCAAAACTGGGGAACAATACGAAATGGATTCTACGAAAATTAGCGATATGTATGAGAAAATATCCTCTATGGCAGATAGTATAAACCTAGCTGTAAGCCAGGTGGGTATATCAATACAAAATACATCGGAATCAACAACAAGTGCAGCAAGTAGCTCAAGTGAAATAATTGCTAGCGTAGAAGAATCCACATTGGCAATGGAAGAAGTTGCAATAATGGCACAGGCACAAGCCGACATGGCACAGAGTTTATTCAATTTAGTTAATAATTTCAAGGTAACACAAGATAAGTGACAAGGGGCAAGTTAAAAGAATTAGGGGGAAAAATAGTGGAAGTTCAGGCATTTGTGGATTTTAGGAAAAAAGTAAATGATAATATTAGTAAGGTTATTGTAGGTAAGGAAAAAGTTATTGATAAAATAATTGTGGCTTTTATTTGTAAAGGGCATGTACTTTTAGAAGATTTACCTGGGCTTGGTAAGACACAGCTTGCAAAGTCTATGGCTAAATCTTTAAATTGCAGTTTTAAAAGGATACAGTTTACTCCGGATATGATGCCTTCAGATATCACTGGATTGTACTTCTACAACCAAAAGACCAGTGAATTTCAGTTTAGAGGTGGACCAATATTAAGTCAGTTTGTTTTAGCAGATGAGTTAAATAGAGCCACACCTAGAACACAATCAGCATTACTTGAAGCTTTAGGTGAAGGTCAGGTCACCGTTGAGGGAAATACAATAAAACTTAATTCCCCTTTTTTTGTTATTGCAACTCAAAATCCTGTGGAACAGTTTGGAACGTTCCCACTACCAGAAGCACAGCTAGATAGATTCTTTGTTAGGATTTCATTAGGATATCCTACTCAAATTGAGGAAAAACAAATTTTAGACAGATTTCTTAGTGAAGACCCTATTTCGGATTTAAAGGCTGTGGTAAGTCTTGAGGAAATTGATTATGTTCAAAACAATTATACTTCTGTTTATGTCAGTGAATATATTAAGGATTATATTGTGAAAATTGTTCAAGCTACTAGAAATTCCGACTTAGCACTAGTTGGAGCAAGTCCTAGGGGAAGTTTGGCACTTATGAAGGCTAGTCAGGCTTTTGCATCCATTTGTGGACGGGATTTTGTTATTCCAGAAGATGTTAAGGAGATGAGCAGTGAGGTGCTTTTACATAGAATTATTTTAAATGATGAAGATAATTCTTTTATTGATAAGATTGTAAATTTAGTAGAGACACCTCATGAAGAATTATGATTTACTGGGAGGCATGAAGCTATGCTAAAGTATTTAATTTTTATTTTTATTGGAGCTATACTATTTGTATTAGCTGATGTTACTAGAAAAAGAGGTTTCCAAAGGCTCACAGTTATAAGAGATGTTGATAAATATAAGCTAAATGTAGATGAGGTATTTACAATTAGCACTATTATTGAGAATAAAAAAATGCTACCTATATTTTATTTGAATTTAAAACAGAGTATGCCTAATAATGTTATTTTAAGGAGTGCTCAAGATGGAGAAGATTTATATAATTTTAAAATAGGCAAAAATCAGAGAATTAAAAGGAGTGTTAAAGCTAAAATTACCAAAAGAGGAGTATATGTATTAGAAGATATGGAAGTTTCACTTGGAGATATGTTTGGTTTTTCTTTGGATACTAAAAAATTCAACAGTTATAATGAAATAATTGTTTATCCAAAAGCACCTCCCATTAAAAGCTTTAAAGTTAACAATATTGGTAACTCAGGTGATAGGATAATAAGAAGATGGCTAGCTGAGGACAATTTGTATATTAAAGGGATTAGAGATTATTCTCAAAGTGATAGAATGAAGGATATAAATTGGAAGGCAAGTTCACGAATGATGAAGTTAATGGTAAATGAATTTGATAGCACTTCTAATAAAAAATTGGATGTAATTTTAAATGTACAGGGTGGTGAGCCATATTGGAAGTATATTAAACCTGATTTAATTGAGAAATCCATAGAGCTTACCATGGCAATTGCCAAAAATTCAATCAAAATTGGAGTTGAAACAGGATTTTATACAAATGCAATGTTGTCAGGTGCTTCTTCAAAAAAATTCAAGGGAATTAAGTCATCTTTAAAATCTTTTCTTCTTATCGCAGAAACTTGTGCAAGAGTTGGCTATGATACAAAAGTTAGTCTTAAAGATTATTTGCAAACTTCAAATATAATTTTTAATAGAAATACTGTTTATGTGATAATTACAAGTTACATGGACGAGGAAATTAAAAAACAAATTTCAGTTATGAAAAAGTATGGAATAAATGTTAAAATTATTTATGTGAGCGAAGACGAGGGTATTTATTATGAATAGTAAAAAAGCGTATATTATAGAAATAAAAGTTTTGTATGACCTGTGTATATTTAATTTTGCATTTATAATTTGGAGCATACTCACTAATATTTTATTTGTTAACTTTACGATTTTGTTTTACATAGGAATTGTGGTGATACTAGGTTTTATTGTTTTAAAACATTTTAAATATTTAAGTATAGACTATGATTCATTTAGGTGCGAAGTGAGAAATATGTTATTGATTTTAGCTGTATCTATTATGGTTTTATTTTTCAGTGATTTAAGTTTTAGTAACCAGATCTTTAAATTTTATATGGGTTTTATAATTTTTTCTGTACTACTACTAAGAAATACAAGAGATCTTTTATCAAATTTGAATAATAAAAAGTCTATGAGGAATAGTGTTTTTATCGCCATATTTATATTGCTTTTGAGTGCGGATGCGGTTTTAAGGGAGGTACTTAGGGTATTCTATATTTTGTTGAAATTTTTAAATTATATATTTGATACGGTTACTCCGAAAATAATTTATGTGATTATTTCTATTTTGGGAGCACTTTTTAGTAAGATTAAAATTCCTAAACTTAAACAGAGTGAGATGCTCAGCCGGTTAATAGGAGATGCACACAGTAAAACTAATATTACAAAAAATCCTCAAACTGGATCAATATATGTGGATTTTGTTATTAAGATTGTACTTGCACTATTAATAGTTATCATAATATATTTTGTAATTATAAGGTTTTTAAAGGATAATAAAAAGAAAATAATATACAACAATCAAGATGGGATTATTGAAATTGAAAATATTATATATGATCACAAGAAAAAAGAAAAAATAAATGTGTTTATGAAAGGGCTATCCCCTAATGAAAAGATAAAGACAATCTATTTAAAATTTGAGAGGCTTACTAATAAAAAGGGGATTTTCAAATTTCATCATACGGCTACAGAGCTATCAAGGGCTGCAAAAGAAAAATCTCATTTAGTAAATGAATTAGATCATATAAGTGAAATCTATAATAAAACAAAATTTTCAAACGTTGAATCTGATGAAATGGATTTTAAAGCTATTGAAAGGGAATACTACAAAGTTAAGAAAAGTTTTTCAAGTAGTAAATAAAAATTCCGATATTTTTTAATTCCACAAAAGAAGAGATAGTGAATGTAATATCATAGAATATTAAGTTGACAGCAATGAAAATTAATTCTATAATTTTATTGTCAACCTATAAATGAAAAATGGTTAACAATAAAATGTAGGAGGATTATATGAAATTTAAAACAAGAGAAATTATATTAGTACCACTTTTTAGTGCACTTACAATAATAGGTGCTTTTATCAAAATTCCCATTGGATTTGTACCAATTACACTTCAATATTTATTTACAGCTCTTTCGGGGGTACTATTAGGGCCTATATTAGGCGCGATGTCGCAATTGATTTATGTAATTTTAGGACTTATTGGTTTGCCAGTATTTACTTCTGGAGGGGGATTGTCTTATATATTAACTCCAACTTTTGGTTATCTTTTAGGCTTTATTGTTGCACCATACATAATTGGCAAGATTGTATACAATGCTAAACCATCATTTTCTAGAATTCTAATTGCTTCAATTTTGGGACTATTAGTAACTTATCTAATTGGAACAACATATATGTATGTAATATTAAATTATGTAACAAATATAAAAATAACATTATTAAAGTCTGTTGAAGTAGGAATTTTAGTTTTTATTCCTGGAGATCTTATAAAGTGTGTAATTACGGCTGAATTAGGCTCAAAAATAATACCGAAATTAAATAAATCATACAGGAAAGATGGCATAAAAAAATCGTATAAAAAATTATAGGGGGAATCATTTTGGAAGAATTATGGGAAGGCATAGTATCAATAGGAAAGAGAATACTAAAGGGTGGAAATATTACATATGAAGAGACAATAGAATTAGGGAAAGCAGAAGGTAGCGACATAATTTTATTGTGTAGTTTTGCAAATAAAATAAGGGAAAAATTTAATGGAAATCATGTAGATCTATGTTCAGTAATAAATGCAAAATCAGGAAACTGTTCTGAGGATTGTGCATTTTGCGCTCAATCTGCATATCATAATACAAATGTAAAAAATCATTCTATATTAAATGAAGATAAAATAGTGAAGATGGCAATTGAGCGTGAAAAAGCCGGTGCAATGCATTGTGATATTGCTACAAGTGGGCTTGGATATACAGGAGATGAAGAGGACTTTAGAATAATATTAAGTGCGTTTAAAAGAATGAAAAAGAGTACAAATCTAAAGCTTTGTGCCTGTTTGGGAACACTTAATAAAAAATCCACGGATGCTTTAAAAGATGTGGGTGTGGAGAGATATAATCATAATCTTGAAACAGCAAGAAGTTTTTATGCTAATGTTGTTTCTACTCATGGGTATGATGAAAGAATTCAAACAATAAAAAACGTAAAAAGTTCTGGGATGGAAGTATGTTCAGGAATGATTATTGGTATGGGTGAATCTATGAATCAGCGTATAGAACATGGCTTTTTACTTAAGCAATTAGAAGTGGATGCAGTGCCAGTAAATATACTAAATCCAATTCTAGGTACAAAAATGGAAAATCAATCTAGGCTTTCACCTATGGAAATAGTTAAGAGTTTTGCGATTTTAAGATTTATTTTACCTGATAAAAATATAAGATATGCAGGTGGAAGAGAAGAAAATCTTGGAAATCTTCAATGCCTAGGTTTTATTTCGGGACTGAATGGTATGCTTATTGGAAATTATCTTACTACAGGTGGACAAGAAGTGGATAAGGATATTAAAATGATGGATGACTTGAATTTAGAATATAGTTGATAAATCTCTATTATGCAAGAACTAAAAAACAAAGGACATGTAAGTAGATTTGTTCAACAAATCTACCTACATGTCTCTCGTTTAAAAGACAAATTCGTGCCTTGCGTTTTTGTCTTTTAATCTCTAATAACTTACCTATTGCACTCTGTTTTTCAACTTGTCACTTGGAAAGGTAACTGCTTTAAAAAAATAAATCTCGTTCTCCAGCTTCAATCCTTTTAAGTCTTGCTATAGTTTCTTCTCTTGCTTTGTCTTTAGTAATGTCCTTTAAGTTTTTTTCTATAGTTTTTTGTCCAATTTCTTTTAAATTATCATCTGCATAATCTATAAGAAATTCTTTAAAGGTCATTATAGCATTTGGAAGGCAACAGTTATGGATGTTTCCACTTTTAGCAAGAGCCATAAATCTTTCGCCTGTTCTGCCTTGTCTATAGCAAGCAGTACAATAGCTTGGTATATAACCTTGTTCACAAAGACTAGTTAAAATCTCCATTGGGGTTCTACTGTCATTTACAGAAAACTGTGCTGACATTTGTTTGCCTTTATTGTCATGGCTTTCTTTATATCCACCAACATCTGTAGTTGATCCTGCACTTACTTGTGAAATACCAACAGCTATAACTTCTTCTCTAAAATTTGGTTCTTCCCTCGTGGATAGAATCATTCCAGTATAAGGGACTGCAAGTCTTATAATAGCAACTAATTTTTTGAAGTCCTTATCATCAACTAGGTAAGGGAAATTATTACGGTCAACTCCTGCAGCAGGTCTTAGTCTAGGAGCAGAAATTGTATGTGGTCCTACCCCGTTGAATTTTTCTTCAAGATGTTTTGATTCAAGGAATAGACCTATTACTTCATATTTATAATCATATAACCCAAATAATACACCTATACCAACATCGTCTATTCCGCCTTCTATAGCTCTATCCATGGCAGTTGTATGATAGTCATAATTATGTTTTGGTCCTGTTGGGTGAAGTCTTGCATAAGTTTCTCTATGGTAAGTTTCTTGGAAAAGAGTATATGTTCCAATTCCAGCCTTTTTTAGTTTCTTATAATTTTCAACTGTAGTTGCAGCAATATTTACATTTATTCTTCTTATTGCTCCATTATCTTTTTTTACGCTATAGATAGTGTCCATGCAATCTGTTATATATTCTATAGGGCAATTAACATCGTCTTCTCCAGCTTCAAGTACTACTCTTTTATGTCCAAGATCCTCTATTAATTCAACTTCAGTAATAAGTTCTTCTTTGGTAAGTTTTTTTCTTTCATCCTTATTGGTACATTTATATCCGCAATAAACACATCCATTAACACAATAACTACTTAAGTAAAGTGGTGCAAACATTACAATCCTGTTTCCGTATATCTCTTGTTTTATTTTTACGGCAGCCTTGTACATTTTATCTAGTAAAGTTTCATCTTCTACATGTAAAAGAGTAGCAACCTCATCAATGCTTAATCCTTCACATTCAGAAGCTTTCTGTATTAAGCTCTCAACGTATTTAGTATCTGTTGAAGTGGTGACTCCTTTTGCAAGATAATTTCTTATGTCCTCATCCTTAATGTAGTCTGCTTTTTGATTTTCCATTATGTTACCTCCAACTTTTATTTCTTAGAAATTGCAGATTTAACGCTTATACTGCTTATTTTTCCAAGTTTTCCTGTCATTGAACTGATTTTGTCCATTGATCCATCTACAATTAGAGAAATGACGGATAATCCTCTTTCCTTGTAAGGTATTCCCATGCGACCAACGATTATATCACTAAAACCATGAAGTATTTCATTTATTTCCTGAGCGTGTTCTGTATTTTCAACAATAATTCCAACCACACCTAATCTTTTTTCCATAAATCTCACCTCTACAAGATGCTTAACATCTGTTATCAAAATAAAAAAACTTCCCAAATTAATTAGGAAGGTAGTATGTTTATTAGTTACCCTTCCTTTTGCTCAGAATTACTTTGCAATTAGAAAACATGTTAAAATACCAAATTAAAAGAAATACTCTCATAATTCAGATGCAACTTGATTTTCTCATAAAAACTTGATTATTTCAAGTGAATATATGCATATATTTTAAAATAATCAAAAAGAGTAATACAAAAAAATGTAATAAGTGACAAAAAAACATACCAAAATATATTATAGTATTAAAGTTATTTTAGTAAAAATAACTTAACTGGGACAATTAAAAATTTATTGTCAGTTTAAAAGGATAATTAAATTTATCAAAAAACACCAAGTGACATATTTTTTTTTTACTAAGTGGTAATATTATTTCATAAAGTTTGGGGGGGATTTCCAATGTATATAATGGATACGCTAAGTAAATCATTAAAAGACGATGATGTAGAGAGAAGATATGAGTACAGGGTAATTAGATCTTCTTTCAAAAGTAATAACTATGGTGAAGAGGAAATACAATCCTATGGCATTGAAGTAGAACGTAAAGATTTACAGGGTGGCAAAGTTTTTAACCTTGAAAGGGATATAATTAAAAACGTAAGCCCACAAATACATAAGGTACAATCATTAGCAAAACTTTTGTATGACAATGTAGTATCACCAATTAACTGCGTGGAGGTTTTGGGTGAGTATGTTGATCAGTACATTAGTGACTTTTCAAGTGACAAGTTACAAGAGGCAAGTGACAAGTTACAAGAGGCAAGTTACAAGTGATAAGAGGCAAGTTATAAGTTAAAGGGTTTCATGATTATTTAAAATGTTTGGAAATGCAGGTGTATTTGTTAAGACAAATTAACTTACATTTCCCTTTTAATTTTATTTCACATGCCTAAAATACTGATTAGGGAAATTGAAAACATTTAGTTAAAAATTTCTCTGTTAACTACATATATGACTAAATATATATTATAATATGCTTAGATTAAGTATCTTCAGTTAATGATCATTAATTTCTTATATTGTTTAGTAAACAATGGAATAAAGTTTTAATGGAGGTGTGAGTTGATAGTAGGAGTAGGAGTAGATATTATAGAAATAAGTAGGATTAAGGATGCTATTGAGAAAAATACTTTGTTCATAGATAAAATATATACTGAAAATGAAATTGAATATTTTAAAAGCAGGAATTTCAGACCAGAGTATTTGGCAGGAAGATTTGCAGCTAAAGAAGCCATTTCCAAGGCTCTTGGTACAGGAATTTTTCAGTATAGTATGAAAGACATAGAAATTGATAGAAATGCTAACGGAAAACCAGTTGTAATATTAAAGGGCAAAGCTAAGCAGATAGCACAAAAATTTGGTGAATATAAAATACATTTAAGTATCTCCCACAGTAGAGAAAATGCAATGGCATATGCTATTTTAGAGATAAAGTAAGGAGGCACAATATGAGATTTGCATGCAGTGAGGCTATGAAAAAAATTGATGACTATTGTATTTCAAAAATTGGAATATCTGAACTTGTTTTAATGGAGAATGCAGCTTTAAAGGTTTTAAATAACTTAAGTCTAAAAAACGACAATTTTTTCGTTTTGGTATGCGGTACAGGGAATAACGGAGGAGATGGCTTTGCGATTGCACGCCATCTTTTTATATTGAATAAAAGTGTACGGGTGTTTTTTATAGGTAGCTTAGAAAAAATTAGTGAAAGCTGTAGGATAAATTATGAAATTTTAAAAAATATGGGTGTTAGTATTCACAGTATAATTTCTTCAGAGGATATAGAAACTTTGAAATTTGAAGTTATGATGGCTGATGTAGTAATTGATGGGATTTTAGGTACAGGAATAAAAAGAAACGTAACTGGTATTTATGAAATGGTGATATCTGTTATAAATGAAAACTCAAAATACATTTTATCTATAGATGTTCCATCAGGACTTGATAGTAATACTGGGAAAAAACTGGGTAGCTGTATTGTAAGTAATAAAACAGTTACCTTTCAGCTTTATAAAAAAGGTTTTCTTACTTATGGTGCTAGCGATTATCTTGGGGATGTTATTGTAGAAAATATAGGTATACCAGAAGAAGCAGCTCAGAGGTTTTGCGAAAGTGAATTCATAATTGATGAAAATTTTGTACAGGATAATATAGCTACTAGAGATAAATATTCTCACAAGGGTGATTATGGATCAGTTTTGGTTTTTGCAGGTTCCAATGAATATGTGGGCGCAGCATATATTTGTTCCATGGGTGCCGCAAGATCTGGAGCCGGACTTGTAACTTTGTGTTCATCAAAAGATATACTGAATATTTTGAGGGAGAAACTTACAGAAGTTATGACGGTTTCATTTGAGGATAGTGACAGAATTCAAAAACTTATGGAAAAGTCTAAGGCTATTGCCTTAGGACCAGGCATGGGCAATACAGAAAATACATTTAATACTGTTAGTTATGTTTTAAAAAATGCTAAGTGTCCAATTGTTG
>Ga0255362_1000338_pt1 | contig 10393 bp, 11 predicted proteins | sample GFST75r2metaG_FD_186000 | JGI IMG/M metagenome (GOLD analysis project Ga0255362, IMG submission 186000)
TAAGATTTTTTGCAGCTGTAGTTCCTAATATTAACTGATTTGCACTTCCATTAGTGTAGACTGATCCATTAACGCTGTCTATTCCTTCTAAACTTAATTTGTTACTGTCCATACCAATAACAGTAAATCCCCCTCCACCGAAACCTGAACCACTTGTAGAATTTGTAGAAGCGCCGGTAACATTAGCAGATGCACTTAAAATTCCCGCGGTGTTTGCGACTCCGCTAATATTTAGAAGATCGTTTGCAAGACTTTCATTAAGGGTGCCACCTCCTGCTCCAAAGCCGCCAGAGCCAATTGGAGTTACGGTAATTTCAGCTGCTCCTGATTTAAGAGTACTAGTTGTAGCAGATTGAAGACCACCAGTAATCATACCTAAAACCACGATGGTTGCTATACCAATAGCAATCCCTACAATTGCAAGAGCAGCCCTGGTTCTGTTTCTGAATGGATTTTTTATGATTAATCCTGTGAAACTCACGATTAAAATCCTCCTATTAAATTTTTGTTTTTTTTATTAATTAAGGAATTTTTTGGGAATGTTTTCTGTGAATAAAGTTCTATCCTTAACCATTTTTTTAAAAATTTATATTTAAGTAACTTTTTCAAAATTATATGCAAATTACACCAATATTACACCAAATTCAAGTGAAAATATACTCCTAAAAAAATTAAACTATTTAGTCAGCTAACCTAAATCAATATAGATATTTCTAATTTAGAGATAGAAATGGACTTGACCATGTGAAAAAAGACTTATGAACAATTCTATAAGAAATTTAATTAAATAATCAAAAAGGATGCAGTGGTTCAATTTGAATAACCCGTCGATAAAAAAAATATTGAACATGTCATATACATGTGGCTATATTAGTTATTACGGCCTAATTATGATTTCTTCACTTTATATGTTCATAAATCTTAATTTATACCTTATTGTGGTTAACTCATAAAAACAGGAGCCTAAAAATTATTATATAATACTATTTATAAAAATAATATTATTCCTAGTATTCCGTGAATTATTGCCAAAAAAAATGAGATAGCCACCATTGTAGGGTGCCATATGAATCTTATATTTAACCATCTTTTGTAAATAATAATCCCAAGCATTGCAGTTATAGAAAATGAAATTAAAGTTATAATACCCAAAAATCCTATAAAAGGCCTACCAACTGCTGGTCCAAGTATGCTCATTATTATTGCTAAAGAAAATGAGATAGTCACCATTGTAGGGTGCCATATGAATCTTATATTTAACCATCTTTTGTGAATAATAATCCCAAGCATTGCAGTTATAGAAAATGAAATTAAAGTTATAATACCCAAATAAAGTATAAAAGGCTTACCAAATATTAAATAAAAAGTAATGTCAGTAAACATGGATATATCTCCTCCCATTCTCAACTTAATAAAATTTATAAATTTTCTAGAGATTTTAAAATTATTTTAGGGTTAAATCTAAGTCCAATATACAGTCGGTTAGAAAATGTAAATAGAAATTCTAATTGAAATCGTAAATTCAGTTATTGATTATCATGATATTATCTCTAAAATTTCATAATATATCCTTCATTTTTTTTGGTTTCATTAATTTAAAAAATTTAATATTTGAAAATTATTTTGACTATGAACTGCTTTTAAGCGCTTCTGACCTCAAATAAATTCCCAATACACTACCAACTATTCCTAGAATTATTTCTATAACTAGTAGTAGTAAAAGTTCCTCAGTATAGGCGCCTAATAATGCTGAGCCTAATGCTGATGTGACTATTTCAATTAGAGTTACTACGAAAATGATCACACCGGTTATTACTCCAAAAATTAATCCATTAATTAACGCATCTTTAATTTCTCCTCCAATCATAACGCCCACTACTACTCCTCCCAATAACAAACTGAGAAGTGCTATAGCACTTTGACTTGACAGGATAGATACGACGTATATGGCTAGAGCAAATAATATACCAATTATCAACGGTCTCCATTCAATTACCATATTTTTTTCACATCCTAAAATTTAAGAAATACCTTTAAAAAAAAATGAGAGTTTAGGGAGGGTTATTAATTTTTGAGGCGGTAAAATTAATGGAAGTGATAAAAATTTTTTTTTTATCGATTGTAACCCATCCCTATCTTTTTGTTTAAAAATTTTATATTTAAGTAACTTTTTCAAAATTATATGCAAATTACACCATATTACACCAAAATTCAAGAATTTAACTCCTAAAAAAAAAACTTCTTCACCTACGCATTACACAAACTTTAATTTTAGCAGGTCTTAAATCAATCTGGGTGCTATTAGATCCAGAATGGGGGATGTTTTAATAGCTAAAAAGAATTAGAAAAAATAAATGTACGATGAACTCACATTTTTGAAAATTAATATTTAAATGAGTTGAGGGATTGTAATTTAGTTTTTATCTCAATTGTTAATTTATGTTTTAGAGTAGTAATTTTAAAATAAATAAGGTTTTTTATATTTGGTGGTCTGAAGAGTTGAATATTCTTGAGTTTTTTTATACACAATAATTGAGACGCCCTAAATGCGAAACTTTTATATAAAATTTAATTAATATTTATATCATCATTTCGATAGTTATCGAATTGTAGAAGTTTAGGTGTTATTATATAATGGATACAAAGAAAATGGTTAAGGTTTTTAAAGCCCTTTCGAACCCTAATCGGTTAGAATTGTACTTACAAATCGTTAAAAAGCATGAGGCTAGTTATGAAACAAATTGTGAATGTTTAATAAATGATATTGCTAAATCATTGAATATTGGAGCTCCTACGGTTTCACATCACCTTAAAGAATTAGCTAACGCTGAATTAATATTTATTGAAAGGAAAGGTAAATATTTAGTGGCGAAGGTTAATGAGGATATGGTTAATGAAGTGAATGAACTTTTAAAGCTACATTTAAAATGATCATAAATATTTTTTTTTATTGTATAAATTCGAAAATTGTAAATTTTAGGTAAACCTATTTGAAAATGATTAAGAAGGGGGAAGTTTAGAAAATGAAAATTGGGATAATATATAAGTCTGTACATCATGGAAACACTAAGCGGATAGCTGAGGTAATTGCTGGTTTTTTGGAAGCGGATTTGTTGGACTTAGATGATGTTAGTCGGGATATTATTAAGGAATATGATTTAATTGGGTTTGGTTCTGGAATATATTATAGTAAACCTCATAAAGAGTTGATGAAGTTTATTGAAGAGTTGGATAATGTTGAAGGCAAGAAGGCTTTTGTATTTTCTACAAGTGGTAGAGGTAAAACTGAATTTAATAATTTGTTGAAGGAAGAATTATCTAATAAAGGTTTTGAAATCATTGGGGAATTCGCTTGTAAAGCATTTGATACTATGGGTCCTTTTAAACTTATTGGTGGTTTAAATAAAGGAAAACCGGATGAAGAAGACTTTAAAAATGCAGAAAGTTTTGCAAATAGTTTAAAAGAAAAGATATTATGAAGACTTTGATTGCTTGTTATTCATATTCCGGCCATACTCTTAAAGTTGCCGAGGCTCTTAAAAAAGAAATTGATGCAGATTTAACTGATATTAAAACTGAGAATGATAGATGGTATTTTTTTAAGTTGTGGGATGCTTTTAGAGAGAAACATGTGCCTATAAAACCGTGTATAACTGATTTGATGGGTTTTGATAGTCTTGTGGTTTGTTGTCCGGTTTGGGGAGGTAAGGTGCCTGCAGCAATTAATCAATATTTATCGGAACTTAAAAATTTGCGGGGTAAACGATTCGGTGTTTTTGTCACTTCCGGTGGTAGTAGATCTCAAAAAGCCACTAGTCAAATTCGTGAATATTTGGATGATCAGGGAATGTATTTTTTAGGGCAGATGAGACTTTTAAGTAAGGATGTAGATGAAGGAAATTATGGTGAGATGTTTGATTATTTTGTAAAAAAATTTATTAAATGAAATTAATTATTCAGCATAATAAACTTGTTTTGAATGATTTTACATGTTTTGATTATAAAAATAGGTTTTATTAGAAATTATTTTTAATTTTTAGCCTTTATTAGTTGGAGTTTATTTTTTAATAGATAATGTTTTCCATGATGAAAACTATAGTAATTTTCATGGTAAGTGAAACTTTAGTCTGTGAAAAATGTGAATTTCAGATGAAAGTTGAATCAAAAAATAAGAAATCAGCAACTGCAATTTATGATTATGGAAAAATTAATCCCATAAATAATAAGCTTCTTGAATTCAACTGTTTACTCTGTGGACATCCATTGAAGAAAGCAAAGAAGAAACCTTCAAAAATATTATCAGATTCCAATCGGGGTAATAGGGAGAGATGGGAGCCTGCTGAAATGATTAACGCGAATGAAAATGATTGAATTCTCTCATTAAATTTTTTTTATAAATGGACTATTTTTAGCATATGATTTTGGATGTCGGGATAACTCTTCACCGTATAATAAGTGTAATTCTTAATGATAACTTTTTTTTTTAATTTAAATAATTTGATTTTTTTATAGACGTAGGAGGCGTTCTGCATTTCCGTGTGCTATTTTTTCTTTGTCGGCGGTGCTAACTGGTAGTTTATCTAGGAATGTGTGAGTTTCTTTCATTGGGATGAAGGGGTAGTCGGTTGAGAACATGATTCGGCTGGCTCCTACTTCCAGGAATAAGTTGAGGAATGTTTGGGTATAGTTTAATCCGCTGAATGTGTAGTTAATATTCTCGCGTAGATATTCACCTACTGATTTTTCTAGTTTAATTGTTTCTTTTGGTAAAGAATCATCGATTCTTTGTAGCATGAATGGAAGTCCTTCACCCATGTGTCCAATTATTAATTGTAGGTTAGGGTATTGGTCGAATGCTCCGCTTAGGATGATTCGAAGGATATGTGTCGCGGTTTCAATATGCCAACCCCAAGCATTACGTGCTAACAGTGTCGTCACATCGGATGAGAAGTTTCCCGTGTATGAGGCTTCGATTACAGGTTGCGGGGGTAGTGTGGGATGGAGGTAGATTGGAACTTTTAATTTTTCGGCACGCTCTAGAATGGGCCAAAAGAATTCATCATCCAAGTAGCGACCTTTAGTGTGACCATTAATTATTCCACCCTTGAAATCATATTCTTTAACCATTCGTTCTAATTCGTCAGCAGCGGTTTCTGGAACTGCAGTGGGTAAAGTAGTGAATCCAGCAAAACGAGTGGGATGATGCTGTATTGCATTGGATATATAATTATTTGTTTCTGTTGCTATGTCCACTGCTACGGGTGCGTCTAGTTGCTCCACTCCGGGGGAGAATAATGACAGTACTTGCAAATCTATACCAGCTTGATCCATCTCCTTGATCCTACCTTCGTCGACATTGATCAGTTTTCTTGCTATCTGAGCTAAACCTTCAGGGGCGGTATGGGGCTTTTTATCAGCTTCTGCTTGAGCTTTGAAGCTATTTTCGATGTTTTCCATGAATGCAGGGGTGGCATAGGTTTCTTCCAGTGCAATGGTTCGCATTTTTTTCAATTTATCATCCTCCTCCTAAACCTTTAGGCTGAAATTTTTAATTAATTTTACATGAACATTTTTTGTTGTTTTATGATTATGAATTTTTGGAATGTCGAAGAAATTTTTTTTTTTTAGTTTATATTTTTCAATGTATTCCCATAAATTAAAAACATTTGAAGTGATAAATAGTAAGATAGATTAAAGTTTATATTCTATCCACACGTTGTTTAGTATATAAAAAAAGATTTAAAAAAAAGTAATATTTGATTTTAAAGATTATAAAAAAAAAATGTTGTATCATTTTTTCAGGTGATCCATTATGAAGGTTTTATTGATAAATCCCCCTTATAATTCATCAAAATATAAATTTATAGGATTGGTTGCTCCACCATTGGGTTTAGCTTATATAGCGGCGGTTTTGGAGACGGGTGGTGTTGAGGTTAAAATAATCGATGCTCCCGCGGTGGATATGGATTTTGATGATATTAAACGTGAATTGGAAAGATTTTCTCCAGATTTGGTTGCGATTACGGCAGTAACACCTACCATAGATATTGCTTTAAACGTGGCTGAGATTTCTAAGAAAGCATGTCCGGGTGCTTTGATAGTTTTGGGTGGTTATCATCCTACTTTCACTTACTCGAAGCTGTTAGAAAATGATTTCATTGATTTGGTGGTTTTGGGTGAAGGTGAATATACTATGCTTGAAATTGTGCAGGCATTGGAGAAGGGTGCGGATCTGAGGAATGTTAAAGGTATAGCTGGTAAAGGTTTTCAAACTCTTCCAAGAGATGTGACAGTGGATTTGGATAGTATTCCGTTCCCGGCTCGTCATTTGCTTCCTATGGATGATTATAAGATAATGCATATGAAATTACCGATTGGAACGCTTATATCTGGTAGGGGTTGTCCTTATCATTGTTCTTTTTGTGCTTCTTCAGCTATGCATGGTCATAAATTGAGATTAAGATCATCAAAAAATGTTGTGGATGAAATGGAACATCTTGTTGAGGATCATGATGCTGAAATTCTAGCTTTTATGGATGATACTTTTACTTTGAATAAGCAGAGAGTGTATGATATTTGTGATGATTTAAAGGAGAGGAAGATAGATAATTATTGGGGTTGCACTGCTCGTGTGGATACAATATCTGATGATTTACTGAAGAAAATGACGGATGCGGGTTGTATTACTCTTCTTTTAGGTGTTGAATCAGCTGATCAGCAGAGTTTAGATGAAATAAATAAGAATATTACTATTGATAGGATTAGAAAGACTTTTGAGCTTACGAAGAAGCATGGAGTTAGAACTATTGCTTCTGTGGTGCTGGGTATGCCTGGTGATACCAGGAAAAGCATTAATAACACTATAAGGTTTGTGAAGAGTCTGAAACCGAATTACGCTATATTTTCTTTGGCTACACCGTATCCTGGCACGGAGTTTTATCTTAAATCCTTGGAGGATAACTTGATTAAGACTGATGATTGGTCTAAATTCAGTCTTTTAACTCCAGTTATGGAGACTGTGGATTGCTCTTTAGATGAACTTAAGAAACTTCAAAAAAAAGCTTTTAGAGATTTTTATGCTCGACCACTTTATTTGTTACGTCAATCATGGATGGATGGACCTATATTATTTAAGGCAGCTGTTTCCATGTTGAGAGAAGTTTAAAAAAAGTATTTTATATATTTATTTAAAAAAAAGAAAAAATAATTGGAGGAAAAAATAATATTTTTTTTTATCCAATTAGATATGCTTCTTCAACGGCTGCAACGCCAGTTCCAAGACATACATCTAAGTTAAATTCTTTTAAGGTCATTTCTAAGGCGGATATTGTTGATATGATTTCGCGGTGAGTGATGTTACCCATGTGCCCAATTCTGAATACATTGCCTTTAAGATGATCTTGGCCTCCCGCTAATTCTATCTGGTACTTGTTACGCATGGTGCCTCTTAACTCTTTATCAGTTACACCTTCAGGTATTTTTATGGCGGTGACGGTGTTGGATGAAACTTCTAATTGAGCGAAGAGTTCTAATCCCATGGCTTTTATACCATTCCTAGTGGCTAAGGCTGCTAATTGATGTCTTTCTATCCTACTTTCTAATCCTTCTTCCATTACTGCAATTAATGCTTCACGCATGGCATACATTAGGGATACTGATGGAGTGTAAGGAGTTTCTGGCGGTTTAGCTGACCCGCTTTTACGGTAGCGTTTCATATCAAGGTAATAATTATAGGTTTTAGTGTTATCTACCACTTTCCAAGCATCATCATTTAATGTTATGGCTGACATACCGGGAGGTGCAGCTAGACATTTCTGGGATCCAGTAACACAAATATCAATATTATAACCATCTACGAAGACGTCATCCCCTCCTAATGAGGAAACAGTATCCACTACGTAGAGAGCATCATAATCTTTAACGATTTTTCCCACTTTATCTATAGGATTGGTTACTCCAGTTGAGGTTTCATTGTGAACTATAGTCACTGCTTTTATATCGTCATCCTCTTCTAAGATGTATTCAACATCTTTTGGATCTACTGCATGTCCCCATTCCACTTCTAATTTAACGGGTTGTCCTCTGTGGGTTTCGGTTATCTGCATAAATCGTTCTCCGAATTTCCCGCCGACAATAGTTAATACTTTATCATCTTTTTCAATTATGTTTCCTAATGCGGCTTCCATGGCAGCGGTTCCGGAGCCGGTTAATATATAGGATTGATTGTCGGTCTGGAATACTTCAGACATCATTTCAGTGGTTTCTGTGAGTATTTCACCAAAAACTGCGCTTCTATGATTTACTATATTTTCAGACATGGCTTTTAAGACCCGGGGAGCTACTCTAGTGGGTCCTGGTATCATTAGCAACGTCTCATCCATCTAAAAAACCTCCAAGTTAATTAACTTTATTTGTATTGAGTATCTATCTTATCTATATGAACCTTGTTATATGGTTTTCATGGTATAAAGAAATACTAGAAGAATTAGGTTTCAGTAGAGATGATGATGAAAAATCGGCATTAATATTAAATAAACTTTTAGAATCTTCAAATTGTCTATCACCGGAGGATATCCCTATTAAGGATAGGGTTATAGTTTTTGGGGCGGGTCCCTCTCTTAAAGGGAATATAAAAGATTTAAAAAATTTAAACTTATCAAATTTCACGCTTATAGCAGCTGATGGGGCTACAACTGCACTTTTAGAGGATGATATAACACCGGATATTATAGTTACGGATTTAGATGGTAAAATGGAGGATATTATACAGGCTAACTTGGATGGTTCTTTTTTAGTGCTGCATGCTCACGGTAATAATTTAGATAAGATAAATGAATATTTTCCAAGGTTAAAGCGGGTTTTAGGAACCACTCAGAGCACTCCACTTGGGAATGTTTATAATTTCGGTGGTTTTACTGATGGAGACCGTGCATTATATTTCGCGGTGGAATTAGGTGTAAAATATATTATTTTAGCGGGCATGGATTTTGGAAGGATGGTCACTAAATATTCAAGGCCGGATATGGATACTAAGCTGGGTAAGGCTGATGAAATAAAATTATTGAAGCTTAAGTATGCTAAAAAACTGGTGGAATGGTTGGCTAGTAATGAAGATGTTATTATTTTTAATATTTCTCATGGTGAGAAGTTGAATGGAGTGTGGGATGTTAATATAGAAGAATTAAAAGATTTATAAAAAGTAGAATATTTTTTTTGTAAGAAATAAGTTGTATTTAATCATAGAATTCTTTAGTTAGGTAAAATTTACGGATTATTCAGGTATTTCAGGGCATGTAATCCATCCGTCATACCTGTAATGTATATTACATAAGGGAGTATTTTTTTATCTTTATTTCTGGATGGCCTACTATTGCAGTTTAAGGCCTGACGGGCCGGTTTACGCCAACCAAGCAGTAAACCAATGACATTATAAATTTTTATTTTGATTATATCCTTGAATATTTTCTGATGTTTTAATTAGTCTCCCATACACAATATCGAACTTTAAAATGGATTTAATTAAAGGGTTTTTTATTCTTTGCTGTGAATTCGACAGTTTTTTTAATCCTCCGCAGTCTAGTATCCTTCCTTTTGGCATTGACAATCCAGTAAAGTACCTGCTTTTTAGCTGAATCACTGAAAGCTTCAAAATTCTCATTAGCTGCTTTGTTTTTTTCTAAAATATTCTTTAAATCTTCAGGAATCACCAGATCTTCAACATCATCCAGAATAGTCCATGAACCATCCTTTTTGGCGGCATCAATCTTTACTAATCCCGCTGGTTTCATCAAACCATTTTTGACAAGTTTTTTGACTCTCTCTTTATTTGACCTTGACCAGGCACTACCTGGTTTTCGGGGAGTGAAAACTTGCATGTAACGTTCTTCATCCAGAACTTTCGATTTACTATCGATCCAGCCGAAGCTAAGTGCTTCTTCCACTGCTTCTTCATAGTCAACCCGAGGTTTATCGCTGTTTTTCTTATAATAAATGAGCCATACTCCAGGTGAAGAATTATGATGTTCTTTTAGCCATTGGCGCCATTCTCGGCGATTTTTAGCATAAAATTTTTCAAATTGATCCAGGGAATTTGACATCATATCACTTATTGTAATTTAGAAAAAATTATCTTTATCAAATATCAGTTAATTTACTCCTTATCTCGTCATTTGGAACCATTAAAAACTCCCTTAATCATATTCTAGTAACTTAACTTCTCACTATTCTTGTAAATGCATTTATATTTTATTATGACTCTAAATACTTTAACATTTGTAAATAATAATATAATTTAATATAAATATATATAAAAGCCTATTTTCAGACTAGGAAATATCGGAGAAATAAAATTTTAGGTTACATATTTGATGAAACAAATTAAAACGATAAACAA
>Ga0255362_1000339_pt1 | contig 10366 bp, 13 predicted proteins | sample GFST75r2metaG_FD_186000 | JGI IMG/M metagenome (GOLD analysis project Ga0255362, IMG submission 186000)
ATATCTACACAGTTCTTTGGTGTACCACCTACTGGTTATTCTGGTTTAGAACGGGTTGTCTGGGATCTTGCAATGGGATTGTCAGAGCTTGGGCATTACGTGAGAATCTTTGGGCCCGAAGGAAGTAAACCAGTACCAAATGGTTCAGTAGTTATTACTGGACCAATGCTAGACACGGTTCATTCCGATTGGTTAAAATCTGAGCAAAATGCTTACGAAGTATATAAGGACAAGTTATCTGATCTCGATATAGTTCATGGCCATAATTGGTTTGGTGTAGAATATACGGCGAAGATAACAAATAAAGGATTAAAGGTTTGTCATACTCATCATGGTCATATTAATCAGGAATATTGGGCTAAGAGTAAACCACCATTCAAGTTGAATTTCATTGCAATAAGCAAATTTATGCAAGGAATGTATGCGCAAGCCGGGATTGATGCTGAATACGCTTATAATGGTATCGATATGAATAAGTATAAGTTTCAAGAGAAGAAAGGTGATAGACTTATCTTCGTTGGCCGGCTTGATACGTTTAAACAACCTATGGTTGCAATAAGTGTTTCAAAGAGAACCGGTATCCCTCTAGACATTTTTGGTGGAAGTTTTGTTCAAGATGAGAATTACCTTAAGCAAGTTATCAACTCTTGTGATGGAAAGCAAATCGTAATGCACCTTGATGCTTCACAAGACGAAAAAGTTCAATTCTTGCAGAACGCAAAAGCTCTGTTATTCCCGAGTAAGATGCTTGAACCGTTCGGTCTTGTTGCAATAGAAGCAATGGCCTGCGGAACTCCAGTTATTGCATTGAATGACGGTGCGATAAAAGAAGTTATTGGAGAGCAAGCACTTATTGCCGATAATGAAGACGATATGTGCAAGATGACAGGTATGCTTGGCGGTTTTGAACCAGGACCGCTTCGAGATTTCGTTGATGCTCATTATAATCGTGTCATTGCTGCAAAACGATATGAGCAGCTTTATAAAAGAATATTATCGGGAAATGAATGGTAGGAGGACAATAAAATGTCAACAGTAGATGTATTTCAGCCATCAGCAGTCAAAAACCCAACAGTTGTCGTAAACTGTAATATGCCATTAGGAACACCTGGGCAAGTTGATGTATTTCTTGGCCCAAATAACACTACAAGAATTGCTGCATCAAATAAGATAGCCTTTACAGCACCTGCAGCAAACACAAATTCAAGTCCAATAACTGTACCTATAACGTTACCGGCAACACCTGCCCAGTATCATGTCTACGTAACACTATACGACCAGAACTCGCATGTTCTTGGTGTTGCACAGTGGACGAATGATACTATAATATTCACGGCAACATTAGTTGGAAATATAAATTGGTCATAATAGCAGCAGAAAGCTTGCTATAAAAGGAGGATAAAATGTCACTAGATATTTTTCAACCATCGTCAGTTCATGTTGCAAGCGTTGTAGTCAACACAGATCTACCGCTTGGTACATCATGCTCACTCGAGGTATATCTTGGTCCATCATTGGGTACCAAGACTGTTACGTCGGGCAAAGTCTCTTTCACTACGCCAGCAGCAAATACCAACTCAAGTGCAATCTTGTGTTCAGTAACAATGCCGGCAACAGGTGGCGGATTGAGCGAATATATCGTTTTATACGATGGAAGCGGTAATGTATTAATCACTTGGGTTAACGTGAATACCGCACTGGTATTTACCGGTACGATCACAGTTACTTGGGCATAATAGCCCTTGGAGGGTATTTTTAATGGATAAGACTACTGCTGCAATGATAAAAGTGGTTGTGGTGATAATAATGGTGAGTCTCATTTCTGTGATTCTATTAAAGACGCCAATCTTAGCGGAACCTACACCTCCACCGCCTACTGGCCAATATGTTTCTCCGTATATTGACCCTGACGGTACATACCATTCATTCGATACACTTGCAGAATTGCAGCAGTATGTCATGTCAACTTTTCCCGGGCAACCAATTCCCATACAAATAAATTGGAGTTAAAAAGATTAACATTCGTTAATCAGGAGGGTGGTAATATGATACCACTAGGAACAGTATACTGGGATGTAGAGCCCGTAATACTCTATAAGGCAAATACGTTTATACCAGCTAAGATTACTATCATCAATAACGATGTGGTACAACATGCATATTTGCTTTCTGTTGTCACAATGAACGGAACAGCACAGGTAGATTCTTATTCTATTGACGCTGGTGGCCCAATCGTTGTTGCCGCAGGTGATAGCGAGGAACTTGTAGGAATGCTATATGCATCGGCAGATACTTGTGTTTTGACGTTGAGCTTAATTAACGACGATGTACCAGCGAGTACATCCGTTATTGATACAATACAGACTAATCTTATTGCACCAGGAACGTCAAGCTCTGATGTTACATTAATCGGAGGTGGAGTAAGTAGCAATTTGATTGGAACAATAATGGAAGTGATGCTTGTCATGATGGTAATGAAGATGATGACAGGTTCAATGGGAAGTTCACCTGCCAAACCAAAGGAAGCGGTTTACCCACAGGTAGCAGCTGGGAGTTAATATGAGCACAGTACAATTCTATAAACAGAATATACCAGTAAAAAACGATCTCTGTTACAGAACAGCAGTTGTGAGTATTATATCGCCTACTGAATTTACTTGTACACTAAATTTGGGTGATAGCGAGTTTATTGGATATTTTGCCTATGTGCAGAGAGATATTGGTGGGTTGGGTGCTCCGCCACAAGGTGAGAAGCAACCAGTAGTAGGATATACTGGTATAACAGGCGATATAGTGATTGCTAATGCCTATACTGCACCATTACAAGTAGGAGACGAGATACTGTTATTGCATCCAATACTATTGGCTAGCAGTAGCAGTGTAGCGGGTAGCGGGCTAGTTGTCTATATGGGTATAACCGTTGCTCCTGGAGATACTTTAGTAATAAATAATCCTGCTTTGGTTATTGGTGATATAACCCTTGGTGCTAGTAGTGGTATTGCAATTAATGCAGATTGTACCGTAATAGGAAATATTAATCTTGCAGCAACCACAAGCTTCATGGCGAATTCATTGACATGCAGTGGTAATTTCAACGCAGGATTTGATAATATCACTATTGTAGTTCTAAGGGATTGCTATATACCAGTGGGTGTTTTAACCTTAGGTGTAGATGTAGGTACTGGTGCAATAATGATAGTTGGTGGTAAATTAGAGTGTAATCAACCACTTGCTGCAACACATATAGTTCATGCTAAGGCTTGGTTATTTGTCTGTGCAGATTGCCGTATAGGTTATTCACTAACTAACTCTGGGCTTATACTTGTTATTGGCACGCTTGAAGTTGAAATGACATTAACACAAGTAGGAACAGCGATGCTTGGAGCACATAACTGTATGTGTGGTGAGCTAGCCAATGATACTGGCTTATTTGGTGTATACGGTGATCTTATGTGTAAACAGCAGGTTACAAACAGCAGTGGCACTGTTGATATTTCAGGTAGCTGTCAGGTAGGCACGAATGGCATAACTAGCATTACAGGTCCAATCACTGTTGGTGGTGGCTGTACAACACCTTCAGTAACATGTAATGGTGCTGCAATTATAACCTTTTATGGCGCTTGTGAAATAGGTGGAGTTTACAATAACAGTACTGGACATATCTACATAAGCAACAACAGTATTCAGTGTGAGATTCTTAACGCTAGTACTGGCATTATTACTATTTACGGTGATTGCCAAATTGATGACCTTCAAAATGTAGGCGGTGGGAATATTACTATTAGTGGTGTTGCTAAGGTTGCTGGTACATTCACAAATACTCATATAAGTCTGTTCACCTCTAATGGGCTAATATGCAGTAGTAATTTTGTTGCCGATTCTGATGGTGTTAATATCGTCGTTAATGGAGACTGTAAGATAGCGGGCTCTTTCTCATTAGGCGGAGGCATATCTGGTTCCTGCACAATATTGGGTACATTCTCTGCTGGATCTATTACCAATGCTATAGGAGCAACTCTTATAGCAGGTAGTACAGTGATACGAGGAAGTTACGACGAAGCTGGAACTGCAACATTCAATGGTGATCTAACTGTTATTGGAGCACTGACTAATGCAGTAACTGGTATTATCACAGTTAAGGCAATAGGCTATCTATATGGCGCAATTGCTAATACAGGAACACTCACCTATAATCTCCCTGCTAGTGGCGGAGGTGGTTTAGGCGAAATCCACATGGGTATTACTGTTGCAGCAGCAGGTACTACAACAATTAACAATGATGTGTTATGTATAGGTGATGTAATTGTAGGTGCAGGTGCAACGTTAACTATCAATGGTAATTTGCATGTGACAGGTGATTTTACTGCTGATGATGGTACCATGATAATGATTTATGGTAACTGTTTCATTGCTGGTAATATATCTGGCTTAATTGTAGGTAATGGTACAGATGGTACCATGGTTGTTCTTGGTAAGCTAGAGATTGGTTCAAACCCAGGGACAGGCATAGTAATTAATACAGGTGCTGGATTATTCACCGGTGATTGCAAAATAAGTGGTGGAAGTGCTACTCTAACTACCAATTCGCAATTGGGTACAGCCAATCTTGAGATAGCTAGGATTTTAAGTGCTAATGTAGATGGTGTTGTAATTACCGTTGCGGGTGATTGTAAAGTAGCAGACACATTCCGTTTAGGAAACGGTACTTCTGGTGATTGTACCATAACAGGAACATTATCAGCAGGTTCTCTATCAACAGCAATTGGAGCAACACTGGTAGTAGGTGGGGATACCACTGTACAAGGAAACCACGGTGAAGAAGGCGCACCTATATTCAATGGAGATCTACGAGTTATAGGTACCTTTCAGATTATGGGCTCAGCAAGCGTAATAATAAATGGTAATCTTGATGCTGTTGGTGGTATAATTTTATCTACTGGTTCGTTAACGTGCAATAACATATTCGCTGGTGCAGCAGGAATTGAGATTACCGCTAGCTCTGGCCTTGCCTCTGCAGATTGTATCTGTGAAGGTACTTTTATTGCTAATGTTGATGGAGTTACCATCACTATCGGCGGGAATTGCTTGATATATGATAACTTCTCTTTGGGCGGTGGAACATCTGGTGCATGTTTAGTAGCAGGGAACTTCAAAGCTATCGGTGCAACAATTGCTGCTGGAGCAAGCTGTGTTATTGGTGGTCATGCTGAGCCTGGAGGAATTTCTGGTTTAGGTACATTTACTTACATTTATGGTGTTCAACCTGAAGACTCTGTTGATTTCCCAGCGGATAATATAGGTGAGGATGTATTGAATTTAGGTGGTGGAGTAGGTATACACTATAAAGTAAAGAGCCTTTGGTTAAACTTTACTGACCCTGTAGCAGCCCATTATACTATAGAACTCTCTCAATTAATAAATGGGAGTCTAATGGTAGTAAAGACAACCACCGTAAATACTCCTGGAGGTTTCTATAATCTAATGGATTTATTTGGGGTACCTGAACTAAGTGGAGACAGCATTGAAATAAGGGCAACACTAAGCGTAGCTGGACCGTTAGCTGTAACTGGCAGTTCTGTTTATGAAGTAGAGTAGAGAGGAGATAACAATATGGTAACACCAATAATAGACCCAAATGCTGGTAAGAGAGCATCCTTAATAGCTCAAATCAAAGGACTTACAACCGCTCGTGATACATTACAGAATAATGTTGATAACCTAGCTGCCCGTATTGCTGATTTTCAGAAGCAGCTAGATGCAATACCGCCACCGTTATCAGCGGTTAAAAAGCCAGCAGTTACCACCGGAGGCTAGTATGAGTACTGTACCATTCTACAAAGTAAAGAGTAGTGGCGGCGGAGGTGGTGGTCCAGTAACACCACCTACCATAACAGCAGATTCTATAATAGCTGATTGGAATACTGCTGAAGCCATTGTGTGTGTAATTGGGGCTGCTGGTACAAACTATAATGTACTGTCGGCTCTTGTCAACATCTCAAACTTAGTTGGGATTATTACACTTAGAATGTACATATTAGTAAATGGCACACTTAGGCAAATATTTCCTGCTAACACCGCTATGACATTTAATCCATCCGCTGGTGATGCACCTGGCGTACCAATCATTAATAGTCATTTTGGTATAGCAAATGAGCTTACAATCACTGCACAGAGTGATGACATCGCAGATAACGGAGCTGCTATCGATTTTGAATACATGTTGGAGGCACTATAATGGGATTTATACATCCAAACACGTATGTCAAATTAGATCATGCTCATAATAGATATCCGCAAGGTTTTCATCCAGGAGCACCTACTCTTACTGATGTTGAGAGTCAATTAGTCCCGCCAAGCATCAGATTGGGCAGTGTGATATTTGGTGTTGATGGTATAATGGTACAGTGGGTTTGGGATGAACAAGAAGGATTGACAATAATTGCACCTGGAATTACAATAGGTAATACAAACAATAATGCCGGAGATGGTGGTCAATTAGATGGGCAATCATTAGGAATTACTACACCTAGTATTGGTGTTGCAGAGACTAATCTTCTTGCAGGAGATGGTGGTCAATTTAAAGACTACACTATGCCAATTCCTGTACCAAGCATAGCAGTTCAAGCTGCGCTAGTATAAGATGGAGATTGAGATATTATGGATTATATAGAAACTAGATCAACAGAAAAGAAATTCAAAGAATTAAGAGAACTTGGCCAAAAACTAGGTATTCCGATCTTTGAATCATTTATTGAATTTGAAGTGACAATGCCGAATGGTGAGATTGTTCATCACCATAAGCAAAGGAGTCACAGTTGGGTTAGGAATGCTTATAACCTAATGATGTCACAATTGGGCGGAATAAACGGTGTTGATTTAACTTTTGGTGCTGGATTGATTAACTATAAAATTACGAATGGGAATATTGCTCATGCCCCAAACATTATGTCTATTACAGGTGGGGATGTCGAGGGTATATATGATGATGGCTATCGAGGTCCTGCAGGTGACGCAGCAAGAGGTATAATAGTTGGCTCTAGTATCCAAGCAGAGAGTTTTGAAGATTATATGCTAATAACGCCAATTATAAGCGGAACCGGAGCAGGACAATTACATTATCAAGAAGGAGTCGTTCCAACAAAATCATATGATATACCATCAAAAACATACTCAGCAGTACATGTAAGATACATGAACAACAATTCTGCTGGCAACGTTCTAGTTAATGAAATTGCTTTAGTGTCTTCCTACTACTGCGTAGTATCGAGAGACCACATAGGTTCAACAATTACTATACCTTCAACTGGCCAGCTGAAAGTTACTTACACTATCAGTCTAGTTTACCCGGCATAGGAGTTAATTATGAATACTGAAGAAAAAGAATACCAGAAGTTATCTAAAATGGGTCAATCTTTAGGTGTAATAATACCTGAGTGCTTTCTTGAAATTGAAGTTAAACTAACAAGTGGGGAAGTGTGTTCTCATTATAAACAGCGAAGTCATAGCTGGGTAAGAAACGCATATAACCTGATGATGACACAACTTGGGGCAATAAATGCTTCTGATGTAACATTTGGTGCAGGTCTTATGAGTGAGAAGAAAGTTGATAGCGGAATTCTTGGCATGGCGAATCAAATGGTGCTTGATCAACCACTTAATGTTGAAACAGATCCAACCGGATACAGATCTGCTTCTGGTAATGCAGGTTATGGTATAGTAGTTGGTTCAAGTATTCAGGCTGAGAGTTTTGAGAACTCTATTCTTATAACACCTATAGCAAACGGTGTAGGAGCTGGACAACTCAGCTATAATTTAGCCGAAGTACCTGTGAAATCTTATGATGTACCTTCACTAACTTACTCTGTAGCCCATGTTAGATACATAAACAATAATTCTGGGGGGAATGTACTAGTCAACGAGGTTGCCTTAATAGCAAGGGGTGTGAGTTATGGTCCGTTTTTAATGTCGAGAGACCACCTTCTTGCAACAGTAACCATTCCATCTACTGGTCAACTGAAAGTCACCTATACTATATCATTGGTGTACCCAGCATAAAAGGAGAGTCTAAGAAAATAAATATTCCTAAAACGTTTGTTTTTTAATAAAATTGTGGTATAATATAATTATGAATATGAAATTAACTGAATTCAACACTTATCTTGAAAAGCACTCGTCTGAGGGTACTAGAAAACTCTACATTGACGATCTTGAACATTGGCTAAATTTGACCACTACTTCTGCTGAGTTGACACAAGCTGATGCACAAGCATATATTGACTCATTGACAAGATTATCGCCAAGTACAATCGCTATTAATGCGCACGCCATTATGAAGTGGTTCAAGTGGCAGGGTAAATTAATAGAGCTTGATTTGCCAAAGGTAAGACAATCTGACCCACAATATCTTACAGTAGAAGAGTTTTCACTTGCTCTCGAAAAATGTGTGAGCCAGCTTGAAACTACAATGCTAATAGTGCTTTTTGATAGTGGAGTAAGAATAAGCGAGTTAATCAATCTGAAACTATCTGATGTTAACTATGTCAATAAAACAATCACTGTAACAAGAAAAGGTGGTCGTGTTGATGTTGTAAATGTCTCTGACAAAGCTATAAATGAGCTTAGCAATTGGATTGAAGCAAGGAATATTGATTCCGAACGTATCTTTGGCGAGATGGATTACCGCGTTGCTTGGGAAATATTTAGAACAATTGGATTCAGAATTGGAAAACATCTTCACCCTCACATGTTGAGACATTCCCGTGCGATTCAAATGCTGATTGCAGGTGCACCGATGCATATCGTACAACAACATCTTGGTCATATTAATATGGCAACGACAGCCAATATTTATGCTAAGTTTACTGTTGGAGACTTGAGAAAACAGATTCCGGATTGGAGTAAATAAAGATGTTAGTATCAGAATTTAGAGCAATGCTATCAGACAAGAAATTAACAGAACGAGATCTGAATAAGATTCAAGAGAATCTTTATATGAAGCTTCATACCGCTCCAATTTGGACGACTGGTGTACCAAAGTCGGAAAACATAGATAACTTTATATATTGGGCACAGTACCATATTGACTGGGTAAATGCAGTAGTTGATGAAGTTAATAGAACCCTCAGAGAAAAGGCAATGCTACCAAAAAGAGGTGAAGTTCCTGGAACACACTATATCAAATGGGACGACTTTACTAAATTACCTAGCTTCTCAATATTATATGAAGCAATTCATTACGGTAAGCCACCATATACAAAGGATGGATATGTTTCAGTCCACATGATATACAATTTAAGGAATTGGGCGAGTGTGAAATCAAGCTCGGTAAGTGATAGTGAAAGAGCACTTGCTAATAGTGTTGAAAAGCTAAATATGAGTGCTCTTTCAAAGTTGAATTACGGTAGGCTACCAAATCAACCTGCATTATTCCCGGATAACATGTTACTTTAGGAGAAAATGTGACTACAGCAAAGTTTCAAGTCAAGTTTGATCTAATAAAATCGATAGTGGTCTACAAAGGTGTTACCACGGCAGACGGCGACGTTAATTGCGATAGCGTCGTTTGTAGTGAATTGATTGGCGCGCCTGATTTCCTTACTAATAAATCAATTGTAATACTATCTGGTGCCAATATGTTCATGGATCAAATCATTTATTCGTTTGATAATATCACTGGTACTATATATACAAACGCGTTTCCATCACAGGTATTAAGCGGTGTAACATTCTGTGTGCTAGCAATACCAACATCTAATGTATTTAGTAACCTATTGAGTAATATGTCTAATATTTTCAGTAACTACGACGACCCAATATACAACAGTATTAGTTTCCTTGATTATTGGAGTCCCACAGTTCCTCAGCTATCTGTAACAGATGTGGCAGCAAATCTAGCATTACCAGATATTACATTACCACCTGGTGCACTACCAAACGGTATAAGTATCGTGAGGGTTACAGTTATGTTCAAGTTCAGAGTAGTTGAGAACACAAATGGTTCTGATAATGCTCTAAGTGGTGCACAAAGTATATTTATTGATGCAAATGGTATCAATGGATTTAGTATTGATGCACTTGATTTTGTAGATCAGCTGTTTGATACACCAGCAAGTTCACGGGAAGGTGGTGACGTTATCATAAGCAACATTGATGCAGAGGGTTTAATATCAAGCTTAGATCAGAGTAATACAAATGTTCTTAACTTCCAATGGACAAACGCATTAGCAAGTCAGGCGAATCTCAATTTTAATGACGTACAAATTGGTATAAGGATTTATTATAATTGGTCGTAATATGAGTAAAATAGCATTTTGTCCTAAATGTCATAAAGTAGCATACACTGTGGAGCAAAACGGCGAGGACGTTA
>Ga0255362_1000340_pt1 | contig 10320 bp, 12 predicted proteins | sample GFST75r2metaG_FD_186000 | JGI IMG/M metagenome (GOLD analysis project Ga0255362, IMG submission 186000)
CTATTATAACTCATTTAAATAACACTAATTAAGCTTATTAAATACGCTATTACTGGAAATATGATTAGATAAGAAACTCCTGTTATGAAATGGGCTTTAAAGCTGTTATCAGAATCATGGCCTTTACCCCATTTTGACATTACAGCCGCAAATTCCTTATCAGAGTAATAATTCCCATGTCTTTCTGTGGCAATAACAGAATGAAGTATTCGTGAAAACCCTAAGACAGATAGGGCTGCAAATGCAGCTGCCATAATGGGAAATGGGCCTACTGTATTCGGAATTACAAATGTGTAAAGTATTAGGAACCATAAAATAGGAATCACATCGATAATCATGAACCCTGAAACAAATCTTCGCATTGAACGGATTTTTTTAGATTTATCCTTGGAAAAGAACAGGTAGATATCAAATGTTCGGTACTTCCTTATTAGATTTATAACAGCGGTAAGATAAACTCCAAAAAATAGTATAAGAGCATCCTTACCAGAGAATACGACTACAGTGTAATTAGCATCAACCATTTTTTTTTAACCACCTATTTTTTTAATTTATAGTCTCTTATTGTATCATTTTTAGTTTTTTTCTAAAAATAATTTTCAAGGAGCTCATTTGATTAATAAATACGAGAAATACATTCTCCAGAAATAAAAGAGATTTATTTATTCTAAATAAAATGACTTTAAAGTTCGATGAAAACTGATTCATCTTTTAATGAAACATTATAACTAGTTAAATCGCGTGAACCACCAATAGCAATCCTAAGTAAAAAAGAAACGTCCTTAACAAGTTTACCAGTGGTAACATCATAAGTGGAGCCATGCACCGGACAAGTTATGATATTATTTTCTAGTTTACCAATAGGCAGATATCCACCCGCATGGGGACATACAGCATCAACCGCATAGAAATTTCCATCAACATTAGCTAAAAGAATATATTTAGATTCAACGGTAAAACCTTTCATTGATCCTTCCCGGACATCAGAAACATTACAAACTTTTTCTAACATTAATCCACCCATTATTATTAAATATAAATCTATTTTCAATAAACCAGACTCTTAGCAATTTTAAAATCAACTTCTATTACTTATTATTAGAAAATGGAATTAATTAAAATTATCTTTTTATCCCTTTAGGAATATTTTATTCATTTGCATACTGTGTTAATCCACTCATCACTACGCATAACTTTACTAAATCTCATAGCCTGCGTAACTGAAATAGCTTTATGAAGTTCCTCTGCACTAATTTCTCCTTCATAATTTGATACATCAAGCGTTCCAGTAGCATCACTTAAAATTCCACATTAAAGCCCAAATGCATAGCTTGCCTAGCTGTAGTGTCACAACACATCTGAGTCATATAACCACTAATTACAACAGTATCTATACTATTTTTCCTAAGCCAAGATTCTAATTCCGTACCAGTAAAACTATCTGGAAGAGTTTTCTCAATAATGTAATCAAACGCTCTTTTTAAAACCTCTTTATGGATTTTCCAATCATCACTATCTATTTTAAAAGTTAAAGAATCTTCTCCAGGATTCGTATGCCGTACAAGAATCACTGGAATTCCAAATTCATTTGCTGAATCTATAACTTTTAGAATATTATCAAAACAATCCTCTGGATAACTAACTGGCAATTTACCAGTAAAATATTCATTCTGCACATCAATTACTAATAAAGCTCTTCTCATATTTATCTTATTTTTGTTTTTCATTTTTAATTTCTATCTAAATCTTCCTCATTAATCACATTTTAGGAGCTTATTTACTACTCATTTAAATATTTTTTATGAGTCTCACGCCCAAATCGAACGCTTTCTCACAATCAACCGGAAACACTTCTGTACGTCTCTTAGTTTTTTCTTCAACATTAAATGAATTCACGTACTTCGAATAATCATCAAATTGATAAGTATCGGTAACCACCAGAGACTCAGACGATCCAAAAATTCTGCCTAGAAACATTTCATTAAGTTCTATATGCTGATCTATACTCAAAAATTTCATGAAGTCTTCTTTTGCACCCATCGTATATATAAAACCAATTGGTAACTTTTTAGGATACAAAGAGGAGCGGTTGGTATCATAAACTAAATACTGGAAAACAAAGCGTTCCAGGAATGAACTCATTTCACCAGTCACCGTACCCAAATATATAGGTGACCCGAGAATCAACGCATCCACTTTCTCAATACGATCCAACACTGGCGATAACTCATCCCTATATGCACATCGCCCATACGACTCTCCATCCTTTAATTTACAACCAAAACAACTCGTACAACCTTTAAAATTAAGATCATATAAATTAATAAGCTCAGTCTCCGCTCCTTGAGAAGAAGCACCTTCCAATGCATTATTTAATAAAGTAGCAGTATTCCATTGTTTCCGGGGACTTCCATTAATTGCTAAAACTTCCATATTTTTTCACCTTATTTAGATTTTATTTTAATCAGCATAAAAATTTCTTATTTAAATAATTAATTATGAATACTCTTTATCATGCGTTAAGTTAATTCTATATTCATTATGGATCATTATTTTACAAATGTAGGTAGGATATGATGAAAATTATTATTGCAACTCCTAGTGCGAATATTAAAACGTAATAGATGGCGGTTAAAATAATCGTGAAATAACCGGCCAAAACTAAGAATCCGTCATTTTCTAGATTCCCTAAACATACGAATAGGATCCCATATGATGGTAGGAAGTCTCCTAATGGTGCTATTATGGGTGTTATAAGTAGAATAGCCCCAAATGCTAGGGCAACACCATTAATATACTCCATTTTTCTTCCCCGGGTTAAAAAGCTAAGTCTTTCTTTTATTATTTTTTCTTCTAATGGTTTTAAAATACGTGAAATTTCATATAAAATTATTTTCATATTTTTTTTTGATATTTTGTAATCCAGGAAACGTTTAGGTATTAAAATAGGCCTCTGAAAGATTATGTCGCTACTGAGTAGGAATATGACTGATCCAAAAATTATGCTCGTACCGGGGATTGATACTGGGAGTAAAAAAGGGGCAGTTAAGATCATGCTTGACATGTAGAGGCCGCGTTCACCTATGATGTCTAGGAAATCTTTTAAAGTAATGCCTTCTGCAGGAATTTTTGGAGAAATTTCTGATATAACCACAGAAAACTTTTTTCTCCCCTCAACTTTCTCAGACATCTATTAACTACCTCAGAAAATGATTTTATGGATACATTCTTTTATATATTTCAATAAAAATAGGGAATCCTCATTTCAATTCTCTTTTTCTCTAATTATTTTATATAACAGTTTCAAAATACTTAATTTAAGAATAATACTTATAAAAACATACTTTGTAAATTCAAAAAAATGGTTTATTAAAATTATATTTTCGTGAGGTTAAATAAGGTTAGTTAAATAAATTTAAGATGAACTATTCGATTACCATAACGTTTTTTAAATGGCGGAATTATAGACAGCCAACGTATTACTTTCCATCTATCCCGATGAAAATCGAAGTAATGCCATTCCTCAATAAACTTGATATGATTATTAAATTTCTCTAATTCTTTTCCATTCTGGACTCCCCATTTAAGAGTTGCATTAATTTGATATTGTTTATTAATAATGTCTTCTTCTTTACTTTGCTTCACCATAGGGGGAGTTGTTATTTCAATAAGCATTTCAGCTGATTTAAATGAAATAACTAATTTATTCATTAATTCTTCAACCTCTCTTTCCGTGAAATACATCAATGTACCTTCAATAATTATTAAAACAGGTTTATTAACATTAATTTCATTAATCCAAGAGTAATCGAAAACAGATTTAGGTATCATCTTATATCTATCTGTTTCTTCAAAAAATTGTTTTCTAATTTGTAGTGATTCAGGTAAATCCAGATCATACCATTGAATACTGCCATTATCTAATCTATAAAAACGAGTATCAAGTCCACACCCGATATTAAGTATAAAACCATCCGGATTCTTATCCATAAAAACCTTTACTGCTTTATCTAACAATCCAGTCCTTACAACTACACTAACTTGAGTGGGCCAATTCTTATCATCCTCATCTAATTTACCAAAATCATAATTAATTTGCTCCATTATCTCTAAAGCTTTATCATCCTTAACAATAGGATTAGAATGTTTCATTTCAACAGCCCTAGCCCACAAGGGCACTAATAATGTTTCAGGGACACCACTCAGATTCTGTTCCAATTTTTCAACCATACTAAATCAACTACCCTAAGTAATCATTATTATTAACTAAAAATTTATTTCATTCACACATATAAAAAGAAGTATGGTTAATATTATCCTGAAACATTTTAAATTTTGAACTGACATAAAAAATATGATTTTGATGAATAGTATTTTTTTTTAAATAAAATGAAAAATGAATTATGAAAAATAGTGATATTGTATTTGAAGTGAATTTTCATTTATTAAAAAATATTTTATAATGATTAATAGTGATAAACTATTTAAGGTAAGACTAACATACTTACAATTACAATTGGAAAGGAGGGAAAAAATTGACACATGAAACTGATGTTCTTCTCAACGAGAAAAGAATTTTTGCACCCAATGCAGAAACAATCGAAAGAGCACATGTAGATGATTGGGAAGCAGAATTAGAGAAAGGAAAAGACTTGGAAAAATATTGGGCTGAAAAGGCTGAACAATTTGAATGGTTCCAAAAATGGGATAAAGTCTTAGACGATAGCAATAAACCATTCTATAAATGGTTTGTTAATGGTAAAATCAACTTAGCCTACAATGCGGTGGATCGGTGGATTAAAACTCCGAAGAGAAATCAGGTAGCCATACTCTATGTAAATGAGCGAGGTGACGAGAAAAAAATCACATATTACGAATTATACCGGGAAGTCAATAAATTCAGTAACGCTCTCATAAACTTAGGAGTTAAAAAAGGAGATAGAGTATCCATGTACCTACCCATGTGTCCCGAACTCCTGGTTTCAATGCTAGCCTGCACCAAAATCGGGGCAATACACAATGTAGTCTACTCTGGATTAAGCGTAGGTCCCTTTGTAGAACGAATGAACGAACTAAAAGCAAAAATATTAATAACCGCTGACGGAACCTACCGAAGAGGTAAAATTATAGACCTTAAGAAAATCGCAGACGAAGGCTTACTGCAATCACATACTGTTGAAACAGTGATACTAGTAAATCATACTGGAAATCCCATAGAAACCTCTGATTTAAGTGGTAGAGAAATATCCTATGATAGACTTATAGAAGGAGAATCCGCTGAATTCGAAGCTGAAGAAATGGATGCTGAAGACCTGTTATTCGTATTATACACTTCGGGAAGTACAGGTAAACCTAAAGGAATATTACACACCACTGCAGGTTACATGGTGGGTGTCGCCACCACTCTCAATGATATATTTGATATACACGACGATGACTTATGGTGGTGCACAGCAGATATCGGTTGGATAACTGGACACAGCTACGTAATATATGCACCACTACTACTTGGCACCACTACCCTAGTATATGAAGGAGCACCCGACTATCCTGATCCAGGTATCTGGTGGCGAATAGTGGAAAAATATGGTGTAACTAAATTTTACACAGCACCAACAGCCATCAGACACCTCATGAGATTCGGTAACAGATATTCTAAAATATATAATACATCATCCTTGAAGATACTAGGAACAGTCGGTGAACCAATAAACCCCGAAGCATGGATGTGGCTTTATAAAAATATTGGAAAAGAAAAAATACCAATCATGGATACTTGGTGGCAAACAGAAACAGGCATGCACCTCATATCACCCCTACCCACCACTCCACTAAAACCCGGATCAGCCACCAAACCCATACCCGGAATAGAAGCTGACGTTGTTGACGAAAAAGGTAATCCAGTGCCCCTAGGTAAAGGCGGATTCCTAATAATTAAAACACCATGGCCCGCCATGTTCCGAGGCTTATACCATGATAAAGAACGATTCATCAACACTTACTGGAAAGATTACCCCGGATATTACAATGCAGCAGATATTGCCCGTAAAGATGAAGACGGTTACTTCTGGATCCAAGGAAGATCCGATGATGTTTTAAAAATAGCAGGCCATAGAGTAGGAACTTCAGAAGTTGAATCAGCCTTCGTAAGCCATCCAGCCGTTGCAGAAGCAGCTGTCATTGGAAAATCAGACCCAGTAAAAGGGCAGGTTATAAAAGCCTTTCTAATACTTAGAGGAGGATATCAACTTAAAACTGAACTCATTGAAGACTTGAAACATCATGTCAGACACGAATTAGGTCCAATAGCTGTTATAGGCGAAATGGAACAGGTAAATTCTCTCCCAAAAACAAGAAGTGGAAAAATCATGAGAAGAGTTTTAAGAGCCAGAGAACTAGGAGAAGAAGTAGGAGACACCTCCACCCTCGAAGAATAAAACAGATTTTCAGGAAAAAAAAGATTCAACAAAAAAAAATAATTTGATTAAAGGAGGTTCATTAAGAATGGATGATGAAGAATACTCTACTATAACTATAGATGGAAAGAAACTTTTAAGACATACACCGGCAAATCCAGCTCCTTTAGGATTAGTTGCTTTCGGAATGACCACAGTTCTCTTAAATTTTTCCAATGCAGGATTTTTTGGATTAAGTAGTATGATATTGGCTATGGCATTAGCATATGGTGGAACAGCACAAATAATTGCCAGTGCAATGGAATATCGGAATGGAAACACCTTCGCCACACTAGCATTTGGATCATTCGGATTTTTCTGGTACTCCTTCGCCATCCTCCTAATTATGCCAAAATTGAATCTAGCAACCGCGCCTAATTCAGCATCACTCGCCGCATACTTATTCATGTGGGGTGTTTTCACCGCAGTAATGTTTATAGCAACAATTAAAATAAGCCGCGGATTACAAGTAGTATTCTCTACACTGGCCATACTGTTCTTCCTATTAGCATTAGGCGCAATAACTGGAAACAGTACCATAACATTAATAGCCGGCTATGAGGGAATATTTGTCGGATTAAGTGCAATGTACGTAGGACTGGCAGAGGTTATAAACGAAACACATGGAAGAAAGGTTCTACCAACCTAAAAACTTCCTACACAATAGAAACAATCAAGGTCCACATACCACCATGAAAACCAGCGACATAAATAAGTGGTTCTCTAGTCATTTACGACTAGATCCCATTTTTTTTTATTTTTAAAATCTACTAAATATTTAATTTAAAATCTAAATATATAACCCCTTAATTGTTTGAGGGTATATCGTCAACGTGTAAATGACCCTCAGGAATCGGCTAAATATCAATCCGTTATTATTTAAACTTAATACTATTTACTACACCTATTGATTCTGTCCCTTCCCAAAAATAAAAGCTCTGGACGTTTTACATTCACACCCTCAACATATAACATCAAATATCTTGTATAAATATTTATTTCATAAATATAATCCATTTCCTGAGCATCTATTGTATCCTCGTCCATTTTCACGAGCTTTTCACTAAATTCACGAAGTAAAGGTACATAATCCTCCATAAATTAAATCCTCCTTTTAAATTTAGTAATATTATTTTTTTCCACTTTGAGATTCTACAAAAAAAATAATATTCCTATACTAAAGAAAAACACTCGACCAAGAGAGCTTATGAGAAGTAAAAAATCTGATAAAATATAAAATGAATTTACAATATTATATTTTTTACACTAAAAATTGGTAATAAATGTAAAAAAGGAATATAATATACTAAGAAGAATATATACGAACGTTAAGGATTAAATAATTAAGAAAATAGTTAATCAAATAATATGGAGTTTTATAAAAATGGGTAATAAAAACAAATTTGAGGATGATGATCATTTAAGATATTTAAATGATTGTAGACAACTTAAAATGGAATTGATTCCTATAGATGATAAATGGAGTAATTTAACTGAGGTCGATGTGGATAAAGCAAAGATGTTGCTTAAGAAAATTCGGGCATGTATTGAAAACGACTCAAAACTACAAGATAAATATGAAAATTGTATCAGTTTCCTTTTATTAGTCCTAACTCACGTTTGTGAAATTGAATTTGTAGATATAAATGATATTAATCTTTGTAAAAAAATTATAATTTTTAATAGTAGGTTTTATCCTAATCCCGATAAACCTGTGGTAGCTAATCCTGATGACAGAGCTAAGGCTGAATCTTTACTGGAATCTGCCATTTTAACTCTTAGAAAATACTCTGAAAAACCTGTTACACTCGCAATAGGTGCAGTGAATCTAAAAAACCTTATCATGCATTCATATAATGATCCAAATGACATTCCTCAATTTGTTAAAGAATTCAAACATCCTAGATTTCTTAAAGGTCGCAGATATTAAATTTTTTATTTTAATTCATCTTAATTCTGGTATCGGTAATGTTTGCAAGTAATAAGGATATATTTTTTTTGTCGATAAAAAATTTTATCAAATTAAAAGGATAAAAATTATTTTAAATGATGGGAGTGGTAGTTGATGACTGTTACATTGGATTATGTTGAAAATTTATTTAATTATCTTAAAATAGGTGAAAATGAGAAATTTTTCGAAAAAGTAGCAAATAATGTCAATTGGACGGTGATGGGTACTCATCCATTGGCTGGAATTTATAATAGCCGTGGGGAGTTTGTATCTAAAACATTTATAAGATTGAATCAGTTACTAAAAGAAGATATTATTTTACAGGTTAATAATATCATAGTTCAAGGAGATAATGCAGTTGTGAAAATGATATCCTTTGCAACTGCGTTAAATGGTATGCCATTTAATAATACTTATTGTTGGATAGTTAAATTTGAAAATGAGATCATAGTAGAAGTTCGTGCCTATGTTGATTCAGCTTTGGTGCAGAAAGTCATCAACGAGAACGAAAAAATGATATAAAATAGAATATTCCACAAATGTAGTGAAAACTTCAGATTCATTCTTTTATGTGTCATGGAACGGCAGTTGGAAATGAATTAGATATTACCCTGGGATTTTGATGGAGAAGTAGAAAATAGATAATAAAACAAATGTTTAACATTTATAACCTCAATTATCAAGTTCTCAGTTTCAAAAGGAGACCCATGATGCAGTTATGCTCGGTGGCACCTTAAAGGCACTGTAATAGGATTCTTCTACAATCAGAATAAATGGAATTGTTTCCCGTTACTCCGTGAATCGGATTAGTTGTAAGATTTAAAAAATATATTACGCCGTTATATTAGTAATTGTGAAGTTTGTAGGTTTTGGTAAAAAATTTAAAATAAATAATAATTTTTAAAGTCTTAAGCCTATCCGATTTAAACCGAATTCATCTTTTTCTTCTTCTTTTTCTTTATTTTCAGTTGTTTGTGAAACTTTGATGTTGACTAGTACTTTATCGCCTATGGAATGAATATTTTCATATGATACAAATGTTTTTTCTCCTGATCCAAAGGAGAGGAAACCTCCTCCTCCTTTTTCAACCACTAATGATTCAATTCGGTTATTCTCAAAATCCCATGTCACATCTTTTACTACACCCATTACAATTCCTGAATCATCTATGACTTCTTTTCCCAGTAAATCTTCAGCGATATTCAATTTTTTACACCCCTTTAAATTATATTATTTCCATAAAACTTAGAATTTAAGAACGCATATATACATGAGTAATTAATTGCAGCTTATTTAGCTTATACTATTATATTATATGTATTCAGGATATAATAAAATTAATTATTATTTAATATATAAAAAATTAATAATATAAAAAATTGAAAAAAATTTAAATTTTATTTATATTTTTATAAATAGTCCAAAATAAAATTATAAAAAAAATCTATTTAATTATTTATGTGAATATTTATTTCGTTTTAAATAAATTAAATTAAACATTTTTATTATTATTAATTTTTTTTATACCTATAAATTTTCGACAAAAAAAATTTGAATTTTATCTTGTATCTCCAGGCTCGATTATATTTTATCAAAAAATTATATGAATTCAAAAAATATTTTTTCTCCTAGTTTTCGTGTAACTGTATTTATTTTTAAGGTTTGGATTGAGATCCTGTAAAATATGTGTCTGCAATACTGACTCTTCAAAATATTAAATTTATTTATAGTAAAATAGTAAATTTAGTTACAATTTACATCATTACATATAGACCAATTAATCTAGATATGGTCACTTCTAAGATTTTGGGAAAATATTAGTGAACTTAAGGGATTAGTATGTTTATTTGACTATAATGTATTAATTAAAAAAATTCGATCTAAATTTATCTTTATGCTAGAGAAATAATGAAA
>Ga0255362_1000341_pt1 | contig 10310 bp, 8 predicted proteins | sample GFST75r2metaG_FD_186000 | JGI IMG/M metagenome (GOLD analysis project Ga0255362, IMG submission 186000)
CACACAATTAACCATTAAACAGATTATAAACAACAAATTATTTTCAGTTTTTTATTATTTTTTTGTAATATATTTAAAATAATGTATAATAAATACATGTTTGTTTTCCTTTATTATGAACAAAAAGGAAATCGTAGACATATTTCTATATCCGCGGTTTCCATATTTTCCATTGAAATGTTTGCAATTTAATAACTTAACCATAAATTTTCGAAGTTCTTTTATTTTTATCACTTCAAATTAGCTTAATTTAATTAATCTATACTTTATTTGAAATTATCAGATGTTTTTTAATATATTCAATACATCTTGAGGCATTTTATTCGTTTGTGCCATCATAGCAATACCTGCTTGAACTAATATACTATCTTTAGAATATCTCATAGTTTCTGATGCTACATCTACATCCATAAGATCACTATCTCCAGATTGAAGTTGAACAGTTATATCATTTGAATTAGATATAACTGTGTTAAATCTGTTTTCTATAGCACCGTACTTGCCATTAGCTGAATTTATTTGTTGTAACGCCGAATCTATTACACCTAATGCCTTGTTTGCACCATCTTCAGTAGCTACATTAACATCTTGAAGCTTATTATTTGAACTGTCTTTAATGTTTGATACCTGAAAATCAAAGGTTGGAATTTCCATAGTCTCCCCAGCCTTTGAACCTATGGTTGTGCTTATACTTGCACCGGATGATGAATTCAATAGACTTACTCCATTAATGTTAGTAGATTTAGCTAAATTATCCACTCCATCAATAAGTTTACTTACTTCTGCTTGAATACTAGCTCTATCAGTATCGTCGCTTGTACTATTTCCAGCTTGCACAGCTAATTCCCTCATCCTTTCAAGCATAGAACTCATTCCATTGAGTCCGCCTTCTGCAGTTTGAACAAGACTCACTCCATCTTGAGCATTTTGATTTGACATTTGAAGACCTCTAAGTTGCATATTAAAATTATCATTCTCTGCTATAGCATTAGGATCGTCCGAAGCACTATTAACTCTAATTCCAGTTGATATATTTTTCATTGCTTTACCTTGATCAACTAATGCAGAACGATATTTTGTATAAATATTCAAAGATGCTATGTTTGTACTTAATCTCATCCCTTATCACCTCTATAAATCATTGTTTAAAATCATCCATTATTATTCTTTATCGTACTTAATATAAATTTCTTTACCAAGTACCTAAATATTTTCCATGCTAAGTTGAAAAATATATTAATTTAAATTGAATAATATTGAATAACTTTCTTGATAGCGTTGATTACGTCTTCCACATCATTATCATTCATTTTAGGAAACAGCGGAATAGTAATCATGCTTTCATAAAGTTTTTCAGCTTCAGGACACATTCCTCTGTTATAACCCAATTTTTGATAATATGGATGAAGGTACACAGGTATGTAATGAACATTTACTCCTATATTTTCAGCTTGAAGTGCTTCGAATATTTTTTTCCTAGCAACTTTCAATTTTCCTAGATTCAATTTTACAACGTAAAGATGGTAACCTGATTTTGAATACTCTGGTTCATAAGGAGTAGAAATATAATTACTAAGTTCTTTGAAACTCTCATTATATTTTGCTACTATCTCTCTTCTTCTTTTAATAAAGCTATCAACTTTATCCATTTGACTAATTCCTAACGCGCATTGAATATCAGTAATTCTATAATTATATCCTAATTGGACTTGCTCATAATACCAAGGTCCTTCATTCTTACTCATTAAAGTTTCATCTCTAGTTATTCCATGACTTCTAAATAGAATCAATTTTTCATATAACATTTTATCATTAGTTATTACCATGCCACCTTCACCTGTTGTTATAGGTTTTACTGGATGAAAACTAAATGTTGTCATGTCGGCTAAGTAACCAACCCTTTTATGGTTATAAGTGCTACCAAGGGCATGCGCTGCATCTTCAATTATTATTAGATTATATTTTTCGGCAATTTCTTTTATTTTATCCATGTTTAAAGCCTGTCCTGTAAAATCTACTGGAACTATTGCCTTTGTTCTACTTGTGATTTTTTCTTCTATTTTGTTAATATCTATATTATAGGTTTTAGGGTCTATGTCAACAAACACAGGTTTACCGCCACAATATAATACACAATTACTTGATGCTGCAAAGGTCATTGGAGTTACTATAACTTCATCTCCTTCACTTATTCCTGCTGCTAAGCAAGCTATATGCAATGCCGCAGTGCAACTTGAGACAGCCACAGCATATTTTACCCCTATATATTGTGCCACTTTTTCTTCAAAGGCTTTTACCTTAGGTCCAGTTGTTAGATAATCACTGTTTAACACCCCTACTACTGCATCTATATCATCCTGATCTATACATTGTTTTCCATAGGATAAATATAAGTCTCTAATAGGTCTACCACCGTTAATTGCAAGTTTTTCCATACTCCTCTCCCCCAAACTTTTTTAACTTTAATATTCATTTTTACTTTTACCAGTAAATTACTTTTTACATTTTTATATTCATAATATTTTTATATAATTCTGAATACTTTTGCATCATTTTTTCTAATGTAAACTCTTTTCCAAATTTCTTGTATCCATTACTTGTAACAAAATCATTTTTATTATTATTAATTAAATTTTCAATTAATAACTGTAGAGAATCCACCTTATTATTTTTAAACAAATAACCAGTTATATTATTTTCAATGCATTCACAAAAAGTTGGAATATCACTTGCAATAATAGGTATTTTTTCTCTTAACCCTTCTAATAGTGCAATACTAAATCCTTCACTCAGTGAAGTGAAAACAAAATAATCAAATAATTTAATATATTTACTGGCATTCTTTTTATATCCATAAAATTTCACATTATCTTCAAGTCCATATAAATGTACTTTTTGTTGAAGCTTATTAACTATATCCCCCTCTCCAATAAACGAAATATATATTTTTATATTTTTAGATATATTATTAATTGCTTCTATAAGAAGCTGTTGATTTTTCCTTTGACATACAGAACCTATACAACCCAGTATAGTATATCCATGATATTTATGCAGAATAATATCTGTTACTACTTCATCTTCATTTAAGTCATAATCAGAAGTATCTTCAATTCCATTGTATATTGTAATTATTTTGTTTTTATCTATTCCTTTTGAAATCATAAGTTCTTTATCACTTTTAGAAACAGAAACTATTTTATCAAGTCCATTCATTATTGTAACATCCATTTTTTCATGTTCAGTTCTTTTGTTAGTTCCCCATCCATGCATAGTTTGGACTACTGGTATATATTTTTTTATACCTGACCGTGCTATTATTCCAACCATTCCAGGAACAGCTGCATGAGCATGAATAATATCTATATTTTCATTAAATAATATCTTCCTAACCTTATCCGCCACATTTACATTAAGATAAATATCTCTTTTAAAGGTTGAATCGAATTTATAAACTTTAATATTATTTTCATTAAAATAATCTATGTAATCTTTATAATTACAATATCCTGATTCTTCTGAATTTGTAGTAACTATGAATACATTATTACCACTTTTTTTCTGATGTAATGCTATGTCTTTTATTATCTTTCCGCCCCACCCTGAAGAAACGTTGTTATATGTAAAATATTCACCTTGACACCACCATTCAAAAAAAATTTATATATTGTATTTGTAAATTACTAAGCATTAATTATGCCTTTTAATCTATTTAATTCATTTAACGGAATAAAGCAAAAATTTTTACCGACTTCATAACCCATTTTCAAAAGATTTTCAAAAATATTATAATATGAAGCTTCACTGTATACAAGTATAAAAACAAAATCTTTATTTTCTGTAAGCAATTTACTAGGTGCATAGACTTTTTTATCATTGACTATAGAATTTTGTTTTCTTACATCTGAATCGATTAAATATTCAATGTCAAAACTATAAATATTATTACTATTTTCATAATACTCTCCGGCGCCAAATCCAATTATTTTTTTACTGTTTATGTAATTAAACAATTCTAAATTAATCTCTATACCAATATCAAAACTCTCTAATAAAAATCTTTCTTCAGTATTATATAATTTGGATAATTGCCTAATCCTAGAAACTTCATCTTGAAAATTCTCATTATTAAAAATCTTTTTCCCTATATCATATTTACTGAATTTCTTTGTAATGAGCGAAAATGAGTCAGAATAGATATTATCGCCCCACATGATTTTTTCTTGTGCAATGCAAGAAAGTCCCCTTTCATTACAAAATCCATCCATTTTTACAGCAGACATACTGCTTGCTCTCCAATGGTGCTTAAGAATATCTTTATGTTCAATTTTATATTCTCCTAAATTTGAATGGTGTAAAAATGCAATGCCATCCTTTTTTAGTTTTTTATTTATATCAAAAAGGTATGCTTTAATTGTATCTTCTTCAACATGAACAAGAGAATCCCAGCTAAACACAAAATCAACATGGTTATCTAAGATCATATCTAAAGATTTTCCATCATTAACGTAATACTTTATATTGTTATCTTCCTTAAACCTTTCTTTACAATGCTCAATACATTTTTCAGTAACATCTACAATTATTAATTCATTGCAACAATCTTTTAGATATTCAGTACATCTTCCAAAACCCGGGGCTATTTCAACAATACAATCTACCTTAAGAAATTGTTTTATTCTTGGATAAATTGTTCCCCACCATAAATTATCAGTTCCACCCCAGGATGAAGACCAATCATCTCCACTATTATTCCATGCATAGGACCCCCACTTTTTAATATTTTCTTCTACTGTTGGCATAACTAGCCTCCTATAAAAAATTTACTTTTTACTTTTTTATAACACTAAGTATATTAGGTGTACATATAAAATAATTTTTATATTCCACATATCCATAACTATCTAAAGTATTAGCTATATCAAAATAATTCGCATAACTAAAAACAAACACAAATATATTATCCTTATCTTCATGTTTTAAAATCTCTGGAGAATTCACTTTTAAACCACAAATCTCTGTATTTTGCACTTCTTTATTTGAATCAACTAAATAATCTATTTTAAAATCAATTAACCCTAAAGATCTTTGAAAACAATCTCCTGTTCCCCATGCTACAATTTTTTCTCGTTGATACCATTTTTTATCCCAAATTTCAAGAAAATAATCTTTACATTCACAGGTTGTTGCCAGAAATAAATCTTTTCTCAAATAATTATTTATTTCACCGGTAGTAGTAACTCCACCCATTCTATACTTAATAAGCTTTCTAGCATAAAATGAAATATTGCAGCCTTTCTTTGTGAGCTGTAAGTATCTTGGATAATCTTCCAAATATAAATATTTTTCATCTAAATATCCGTATTTATCAATTAATTTTCTTGAAAATGAGGTATTAGAACCAGATATAAAAGATCCTTTACATAGATTTTCATAAAGAAATTTAGGATTATTTTTACGTAAAAGTTCAACTTCAAGTGGTCTAGGCAAAGTTTTAATATATTTTGTAAGGGTTTCATCATATACATCTTTGTATCCTGTAAATATTAAGCTATCAGTGTTTTTAAAATAATTCACTACATCCTCTAAAACTTTATTATCATAAAAAACATCATCTATGCACAAATAAAATATGTATTGACCATTTGATAACCTTATTGCTTTGTTGTAATTTTTTACTATTCCCAGATTTTTCTCATTAATATTCATAATAATGTTTTTTATATTATTTTTCTTATTTTTATCTACATAATCTATAATTTCATCTTTGTAAAAATTACTACTGCAATCATCGCTTATTATTAATTCTATATTATTGTATGTTTGTGAAAATATAGAATTAATGCATTCTCTATAATATGAACAATTATTATATGTTAATACGATTACACTTATTAATGATGTTTCCACAATTTACTCCCCTATTATATTTGTAAATATAATATTCTTTTATTTTATTTTAAAGCATTTTTTATAGCCTCAAGATATTTATATCCATTCTTTTTGTCTGGTTCTAAATAGGTACCTTCTGACCACTCATTCCATGCGTTTATAAATATAAAGCTATTTCCTTTTATTTGTTTTAAATTTTTTATTTGAATAGCTAAATATTTTTCAAACTTTTCTGGCGTAGATCCCTTAATAACCATACCTTCTAATCCTTTTCTTGGAGTATTATCCCAGCCAGCAAAAGCACCTAAAAAAGCTTCCTTATTTTTTACAATTCTTTTCCTTTTAAAAATTAGTCTCCAAACTGTATCATAACTAAAGCAATCAGGTTTATCTTTTATTAGCTTTCCTAGTCTTGAATTTTTTATTTTAAAATATAGCCTTCTTTTTCTAACCAACCAATTAGGTTTTGCATAAGCAAGTGTATACATAGGCTCAAATTCGATATAAGCATTTGAATTTTCACTAAAACAATTTTTTTGAAAGCTATTCAACATTTCAACAAAATAAATTCCATTAAACCCACACTCTATTAATAAGTTGTTCCAATACTCAATCATTTCCGAACATCTTAAAATGCTTTCTGTTCTGTATACAACAAATACTGGTTTATTATCTATTTTTATATATCTACTATCTTTAAAAATCTTTATAAGATACTCAAAGTGTTCTTTCCATTCCTGTTTATCACCATAAGATTGATCAATAAGTACCTCATCACTTTTACCATCCCATGATCTTGTCCACGGTTCATTTGCCCAGCATATACAAAACGGAAAATCAACATCTTTTTTTTCTATCAATTTTTCAAGCGGTTTTTCTAACAATAGTTTTCCATTAAACCAATAATGATAATAACAAAATCCATAAACGCCATATTTTTTTGCTAAATTCACCTGCCAACTTATTGCATTTTCACTAGTTAAATTATAGTAATAATCATTCAATGGCTCTCGTGGCTGATAATGGCCCTTATATAATGATTTAGCTTTTTTTACATTTGTCCATTCTGTAAATCCTTTTCCCCACCACTTATCATTTTCAGGTATCTCGTGAAATTGAGGAAGATAAAATGCTATAATTTTTGTCATATTTTCACCACATTTCGTTATTATATATGGATTAGTACATAATTCACACTCAAATTTTCTCTTCAGCTAAGATGAATCTAATATTATTTTAAATTAATTAAGTAAACAACAAAATATCATTTTTTTCATAGAATTTAATTATTTTTATTTTTTTCTTAAGGTTTTTCTTTACACTATAATATAATTCTTCCTCATAACTATAGCTAGATAGAACAATGCAATCTAAATTATAATTATTTATTTTATCTACTTTAATAATTGGTTTACCGTATATAGTTTCACTATTTTCTCCTTTAAAACTATCGATAAAAAATAAATTACATTTAATAGAACCAATGTTTTTCTCATAAAATTCCAAAAGTTCCCGTGTATGACCACCAACGCCATAAATTCCAACATTTATTCTATAATCATTAAATGGCACTTTAGATAGTAACCTTTTTCGCATTAAATTAAATTCACAAATTGCTAAATTACATATGTATCTGTTTTTTTTATCAATATTACCTATAAAACTTTCTTTATTTATGTGATTACTATTTTCAAATAAGCGTTCCAATACCTCTCCCAATGAACAGTATTCATAAGTATCTAACTCATTTCCAAAAACGTCCCTATAGTTATCTAAATATCTATTAAGCCATTTATTTATTTCATTCTTTTCAATTAAACTAACTTCTTTATAAAACATACTTAATTGTCTATTATCATAAGCAATAATCCTTTTAAATGCTCTTTTTAATTCTATGTTATTCTCACATTCCTGTTGTGCTAAGCTAATCATATTAAATATTATTTTTTTTATTGAATCTAAATTTTTTGAACCTATCCTAGTTGTGGTAATACTATTTAATCTTTTTCTGTATACATACAATTTTCTTTCTATGTTCATCACTCTTTTGGCTTCCATCAATTGCCTTGGTGTAAAATCTTCATCTTCATACAATAATCCATTTTGAAATCTCAACCCATTTTTCATCAAAAAATTTGTTTTATAACATTTAGAACAAGCTGAAACTTTTAATTTATCATTCAAAACAGCCTTTATAAAATATTGCTTTCCAGTCATTAATACATTTTGTGGTATTACATCATTATTTTTTTCTACAGAGTTCTCATTAGTATTATACTCATATTTAATTTTATAATCAAAAAATAGCACATCTAAACTATGTTCTTCCATTTTATCAATACATATTTGCAACATGTTACTTTCAAACATATCATCTGAGTCTAAAAAACATATATATTCTCCATTAGCTGCATCTAATCCTCTATTTCTTGCTGCTGATAGCCCTTTATTCTCTTGATTAATTAACCTAATATTGCTAAATTTATCACTATATTGTTCTGATATTTCTTTACTTCCATCTGTAGATCCATCATTTACTAATATTATTTCATAATTCATCATTGTCTGATTTAAGACACTGTCTATACATTCTTTTAAATATTTTTTCACATTATACACAGGAATTATAACAGAGATTTTCAATATTTAAAAACACCACCTATTATATTAGTTTCCTAATTCTACTATATTTTTTCAATATTGCTTCACAATCAGATAATTGTAACCTCTCATAACAAATTACTTCTTTTTGTGTGCTTATACGGATTATCTTTATAACCGAATAATATAATTGAATGTTCAACATTTAAATCTTTATTTTTTCTTTCACTTCTTAGCATCCCAATATTAGTTAATTGGATTTTCTCTAAAAATACATATCTTGATATTGATCAATTTTTAATGCTAACTTATATCACTAAACTTTCTCTATATTTTTTTATTCTATCAACATACTGAATTAAATGAGCTACTGGAATAAAATCATTATCTTCTCTAAACGGATATGAAATTAAGGAATGACATTGTGAGTTACATTCCTTTGTATTATTATCTGGATTAATTTCACCTTTAAAGAAATCTCCATATATTTTTTTATTGCTATCTATACAACTTGTTATTCTTCCAGTATCATGTACTGTAAAAAAAGATTTTCCCGCACTACATTGTTCAGAGCCAACATTTCCCCTCAAAAACTTCCATTCTTTTGGAGACGTGTATTTTAATATCATTTCCTTATACTCTTCATGTTTAGGATGTTTAGGATTATTAGTAATGTTAAAATCGCCTGCAACATTTACGAAAACTCCAATTTCACCGAACTTCTCAATTAAGTCATCTATAGTCATTTTATAGTGATTTTTAAGCTTATTTATATTATATTCACTGGCCACGAAATTCATCATCCCAATCATCTTTAAATCATTTAACAATTTTATTTTTCTATATTGTTCATCTAGAGTGTGATATTGTGTATGATACGAACAATTAAGCTTGATCTTTTCTGAAGGGCATAATTTAGCAATTTTATCAGCAAAAAATAAATTAGTATCAATTCTACATCCTGAAATAATATGGTCCATTTTAGTCCATTCATGTAATAATTTGTATGTATCATCAAGAACAAAAGGTTCCCCTCCCCACATATAGAACTCCACATTCTTATCACTAAATAATTTCATTGCTTCAATCCATTCATCTACACTATGATCATCAAACATAGTCTGTTCTATACTTTTTTGCTCATTAGGCAAGAAACAATAATTACATCTGAAATTACACTTCATCGTTGGCACAAACCTAAGTAATAAATTTTCTTTTTTCATTTATATAGTCTCCCTTTTTAATATAGCAATTACATCACTAAACATTTGTCTAGCTTTCTTTTGCATTATAAAAACATTTTTATGTAAATTAGCCTCTATTGATTCTTGATTTTTTAAAACATAATTCATTGTCTCACTTAACTTTTCATGCTCACTTATCTCCAATATTATTTTCCCTAGTTCTAATTGTTCTGAAAGTCTTCTTACCTTAGGGCAATAATTTATTGGAATTGGAATACTACCAAGTATTGAAGCTACTAAAATCACATGAAATCTTGTAGCTATTACAATTTTGGTTGAAGCAATTTGCTTTATAACATTATCCCACTTATAGATACAATTATCACTTTTAACTTGGTCTATATTTAATTTTTTTTCTTCATAAGATGTATCTGAAATAATTTTATTTACACCAACATAATTTAATGATTTGCTCCATCCATTCCAATTTAAATCACCAGTTAAATCTTTATATGGCACATCCCTAAAATTGGCTCCAATTTTATTTGCTTCCTTTTTAATTTTAAAGAGCTCTTTTGAAGCAAACACAACATCTGCAGAATAAATTGCCTTTTCATGTCCTATAAGACTATT
>Ga0255362_1000345_pt1 | contig 10281 bp, 11 predicted proteins | sample GFST75r2metaG_FD_186000 | JGI IMG/M metagenome (GOLD analysis project Ga0255362, IMG submission 186000)
CAGACGAAGGTCCCTTAGTAGATTATGAAAGCTGGATGCCTGATTTCATGGACGGGCTTGCAAAAGGAATTGAAAAAAGTAAAAGTTTAGTTACAAATGCGATAAAAGGTCTAAGCACAGATATGAGTATGGGGGTAAAACTTACACCTGCTATGGCTGGAATAGGAACAGAGATAACAAGCAGTCAAGGAACTAATTCCAATAATTCTGCCAGTATGGGAGATATTTATTTAACAAATACCACTGTTCTTGATGGAAAAGTAATAGACAAAAAAACGAATAAGATACAGGGAAGTAAATTGAAACAGAACAGCAGAAATAGGGGGATAAAATGAGCAATAAAATAATATTTAACAATAAATCAAATGAAGATTTTGGAACAATGCTTTGCAAATTTATTCCCCAACCCCCTGAACCACGGATAATTAAACAACCGGTACCTGGTAAAAGTGGCTATTATGATTTTTCTAGGGTTGCGAGTGGCGGTGAGGCTGTATTTGATGATAGACAAATAGAATGCGAATTAATGATTACTGGAAGCAGCAGAACAGATTTGAATCAGAAGTATAGTAAAATTTTATCATGGCTAATGAGTGGAAAATTTATATTAACTTATACAGATGAACCAGGAGTACAATATACAGCTCAAGTTGAAGAAAAGCCAACAATAGAATATATAAATATTTCAAATGCTAATATTTCTTTTAACTTTACAGCAGAGGTATACAAGCAAAGCACAGAATTAGCAGGAGAACTTCTTTGGAATAATGTAGATTTTAATTTACCAGATTATATCCAAGAAACAAATTTTAATATAAATGGAACCATGACAGTAATAATCGGAGTATCAAGCGATCATTCAGTTGTTCCAAATGTCGTTTGTAATTCTAATATGGCTTGTACCGTAAATGGATATACTGCTAATTTTACAGCAAGTATTGGCACTGATTGGAGTTTTAAACTGCAACCTGGAGAAAATACAATCCAAATCACTGGAACAGGAGACATAGATTTTCAATTTAGAAAAGAGGTGTTATAGTGGCTTTTAGCGATAGCATAAGAAATAGTACAAATGCGATGTTAGTAAAAAATGCGATGGCTGATGGGCTTGAAGAGGTTGAAAATGACGTAGCTCAATCGAATACTACAGCAGGGCAAGCAGTAGCTACTTCAAACAATGCAATTGCACAAGTTGCAGCAATAATAAAAGATCAAGATGGTAAAACACCAGTAGAAGTTATAGCAGCTCATCATGATAATATAACTGGTACAGATTATGGTTCTATTGGTGAAAGGTCAGATTCAGTTAGTAGACAATTGGCTGATAATGTGATAAAAGCTACAAGCAAAACAAAAGTATCTGCTTTGTATAGCGCAGCTACAAGAGATATAAATAATTTAATATATACTTTGCTAAATGTCATAAACGCTTTATCTGCAAATAAAAGTCTTAAAGTGGCATTTTGGGGAGATTCGATAACTGAGGGTTTCAATAATTATATAGATGATATTTATGCTAATTTGTTTTTAAATGCATTAAAAAAAATGATGCCAGACGTTAATATACAATCGACTAATTTTGGCTTAGGTTCTCGTACATCTATGATGGCAAATGATATTAATTATGTTGCGCATAATCCTGAAAGTCCTTGGAACGGTACTGAATATCCTGATTTTTGGCGTAGCTGGAGTGTAGAAGGTAAAAGCTGGAAGCAACATATAACAGATTATAAACCGGATATTTTATTAATTGCATTTGGCATGAATGATAGTATTTATGCAAATGGACAATTTTTAACCAATATTCAAGCCATGATTGCTTACGTTAATGCTAATTCTCCAGCCACAGATATAGTATTGGTATCTGCTATTATGCCTACCGAAAACAAAGATATATATGGACAAAATTCAGAAAAATCCTTGCAAGTTGCTAGAGAAATAAGAGAATACGCTAATCAAAATAATATACCTCTTATAGATGCGAATAGGCTCTGGAGAATATGCCTTTATGGTGTAGAAGAAGGTAAAACTCATACAATTCAGACAACATTAGCGACAACAATAGGACAGCCGAGTTATGCTTTTGATATGAGAATCGGACTAAGCACATATAGTTTAGACTCTGCTAATCCAACAGATATTCATATTCGTGGGAACAGTGATACGGATGCAGGATTTTTAATAAGAATATGTAAATCTACTGCAAGCGGAAACAACGTAGTTGAAATGTATGATATGACTACTGGGTTTAGTGGCTCAGGTGCTGTACAAATATCCTTTGGTTCATTAGGTTATGAAATACCTGCGATAACTATAAATACTATAGTTATCAATGGGAGCTCGATCGTCATAAATGGATATGCGATTGTAAATTATAAATATTTGAGAGAAGGAATGATAACAAACATAACTAATCAAGGGAATATCAGTGCTTTTGATTGTTATATCAAAACTAAAATGACAGAAAATCCAGTCTATACAGAATTAGATATGCTAGGTACTATAAATGGTAATACTAATGTTGGTACTGGCGGTAATGGTATTAATCATCTTACGGCCCTAGGACATTATTTGAGTTATTATCAAGCTTCTATGTCCATTGTAAATTCTATTAAAAGAGCTTATGAACGTTCATTAGCTACTTTAGGGTTTGTTCAGAAACATGCATTATCATTACAAAGTTCATGGGTTCCTTTTGATAATACTGGTGCCAGGGAAACTGGTAATTATCAAATGTTTGCAAATAGATTGGTACGATTAAATGGAATGATAATGGATGGGATTATAACGGCAGGAACAATAATATCAATTCTTCCAGAAGGTTTTAGACCATCGGCTAATAAAATAATAAGGGCTTTTGCAGCTGAGGGACTTATATATTTACAAATAGACACACAAGGAAATCTAACTGTATTTAATAACTTTGGACACACTAATGCTTGGCTAAATTTAGAAGGAGTAGAATGGTACGCAGAATATTAAAGTCCTAAACAATAGGATTAAAAGGCGTAACAACTTAATAAACAAAATTATTGGATTTAGATTATTTTCTAAGTCCTTTTTAATGCAAAATAAAGAAAGGAGCAAATTAAATGTATAGGGTAGTTATTATAAATGGTATAGATAAGATAACAGTTAATGAACCCACAGCAAACAAAGATGCACCACGAATAATGAGCGGTGTATATCATCCAGTGCTTAGCCAGCCAGATAGTTTTGAGTTTGTACTTCCAATTATGAACCCCGGGTGGGGAAATATTAAGGGATTAAATACTAAAGTAAAAGTTATAAACATTGAAGATAATTCCATACTATTCACAGGGCGCGTATTGCCTTACAAGGACGAACAAACGGATAATGGCATATTTGATGGAGACTATACATGTGAGGGTAGTTTAGCATATTTAAATGATACACTTACCCGAAGATGGAATTATACAAACCAAACACCTGAGCAAATATTAACGGATTTATTAAGTAAACATAACGAAAAAATGGATACCAGCAGGCAAATACAACTTGGAATAGTAGAAATTACAACAGCGATTACCATTGACACAAACTTTGAAACTACTTTAAATGCTATATTAACCAAACTACGAAATATACTTGGTGGAGATATAAGAGTCCAGGAACGAAATGAAATTTTATATCTTGATTATCTCAAAGCTCAAGGTACTGACAATGGTGTGAAAATTGAGCTTGATCAAAACCAAAGTTCGATTTCTAGGCAGTATGATCCTTCCGATGTTATTACAAGACTAATCGGACATGGTTATGGTGAGGGCATAAATCAGTTGGATATAACAAGTGAAAATAACGGAAGTGAATATGTAGAGAATAGTGATGCCATAAACGAATATGGAATTATAGAAGGGCTTTATACTAATTCAGAAATACAAAATGCATTCACATTATTACAAGCTACAAAAACAGCGTTAGAACAAAATAAGCAGCCTGCGGTTGTGATTGATACAAGCATGGTTGATAGGAGTGTTTTGGCTGAATATAATTTTGAAAGATTTGAACTAGGTGATACTCTTAATCTTTTAAATAATGTTCTGAAATTAGATGTATCTGCGAGAGTCACGGAAATACAATTTGATATATTAACACCCTGGGATAAAGATATAGTTATAAGCACTAGATCAATAACACTAACGGAACAAATCATTGACCTTAAACAGAGAACTACAAGCATAGAGAATGCTCCTCAGGGAAACACTTGTTTATTCGCATTAACTAAAGCAGAAAATGCAGATGCAACGCATCCTATTACTTTTGATTTAGATGTACCTCCTGAAGCTATTAATATAAATAAAGTTTATATTAATCTGCATGGAAGAAAGTACCGAGCTTATGAGCGAGGGGCAACTTCAGAAGATATAATTGCAACCTCTGGTGCTAGCTCAAAAACGACATCAGATGATGGTGGATCAAATACACCTACAAGTTCAAGCGGTGGAAATCATAGACATATGATGTTTGACGTATCACCTACTCAAATTGAGGATAAGGATACATTAACCGGAACTTTTATTGCTAGTTCAGATGGAAATGCAGATAATACAGCAGTTGCATTAATGGCTAATTTAGCAGTAGATGATTTTTCAAATAATAAACCATTATATACTAATACAAGTAGTGGTAATCACAGTCATACCGTGGAGATACCAAAACACAATCATGGTATGGAACACACTCATAAAATAACCATACCAAAGCAGGAATTAAGTATTGAGTACGGAATATATGAAGGAGAATATCCCAAAAATGTGAAAGTATCAGTAAATGGTACCGATGCAGGGGTGAAATATGGCGATGGAACCACCGGGATAGACGAATATAATATAGATATTACGTCTCGCATAAATGCAGGAAACAACAAGATAGAAATTACCACAGATCAGAATGGTAGAATTGAGGCTATAGTATATGCTCAAATATTTATACAATCCAAATAAATATTTGTATAATTTGATAGAAGTATTGTATAATATTTTTGGGGGTAATTAAAATGAAAAAACGATTAATTATAATTTTAGGAATATGCCTGTTAATTACTGGTTGTTCGGGTCCAAATAACGATGCTATTGTTAACAAGTCGTCTAATACAGTTTCAGTAGCTAGTACTAAAGTTACAAAATTATCTTATAATCCAAACAAAGTAAAAGACTTTACATATAATACGGTTAAAAATATTATTGGTAACAGAATTGAAGGTACTCAAAAGGTATATTTTGAATCTGGCGGGACAAATAAAATAGTCATTGAAATTGATTCAAACAATCTTCAAGGAGTTGCACTTGTAGAAGATATGCAAAAAGATAATAAAAATATTTTAATTCAATTGATGAAAGATGCTTCATTTAAACAATTAGATAGAGTGAGCATTGAAAATTGCGCTAAGTTTAAGTCTAAAGACTATGAAATAGCACAAATACAGCATTTTGATATAACAAACTTAAATAAAATGCATAGTAAAACATTAAAATCTTTATCTTATGATACATTTATATATCCGGATTTACAGCAATATTATTAAGCGTCTAATTTATTAGGTGCTTTTTTCATATCTAAAATTAAGGAGGCGGATCATGAGTGAAAAACAAATATTTAGCTTAATAGTAGCAGGAGTAGGGGGAATATGCACATATTTATTAGGTGGGTGGGATACTCCTTTAAAAGTATTGGTACTATTTATGCTACTTGATTATGGTACAGGACTTATAAGTGCAGCAGTACAAAATAAGTTAAATAGCAAAATAGGCTATAGAGGTATAGCAAAGAAAGCATCAATATTAATAGTGCTAATTGTTGCAGTACTTTTGGACAGGCTTATAAATAATAATGTGTGGGTTTTTCGTACCCTTGTTTGTTACTTTTACGTAGCAAATGAGGGTATTTCTATATTAGAAAACTGTGGTAAATCCGGGGTGCCATTACCACAAAAGCTACTAAATGCATTAGAACAATTAAAAAAGAAATAAGGAGTGAGTTTATGAATATTATTCAATCAAATATTAAATTTAACAGTAACATGGCTTATGGAAATAAACCAGATACAATAGTTTTGCATCATGCAGAAGCTTCAAGTTGCTCTGTGTATGATGTAGATAGTTGGCATAAAGCTAATGGATGGGCAGGTATAGGTTATCATTATTTTGTAAATAAAAAAGGAGAAATATATACTGGTAGACCTGAGAATGCAATAGGTGCACATTGCCCTAGTGAAAATAGTCACTCAATTGGGATCTGTGCTGAGGGTGCTTACATGACAGAACAAATGCCAGTATTACAAAAGCAAGCATTAATAGACTTGGGTAAATATATAAAGAATAAATATGGGTTGAGAATAGTAGGAGGACACAAAGAATATTATTCTACAGATTGCCCAGGTACCAATTATCCTTTAGCAGAAATTAAAGCAGCAATATTAAATGGAACACCAGCAGTTACAACAACTACTGCCCCACAAGCTACTGTCCAAACCCAACAGGGCAATGATACCGTTAAAATTATTCAATCTCAATTAAATGCCTTGCTTAAACTTGGGCTTAGGGTAGATGGATTTAACGGCGCAGAAACCACAAAGGGCATTAACACATTCAAGGGGGCTATGGGATTACCTCAGAATGGGGAATGGGATTTAGAAACAGTTAAAGCCATAACAGAAATATATACGAGACTTGAGGATTGGACAGAAGCAGGACATTTTGAATATGCTACTAGATATATTCAATACAGGGTGGGTTCTGGTGGAGATAAGTTAGGAACATTTTGGACTGGTACCAAAATATGTCTACAGAATTGGCAGACATCACATGGACTAAAGCCAGATGGAGTTGCAGGAACTAATACTTGGAAAAAGTTAATTGATGAAAATTGCTAAGATCATAGAAAACTATGGTCTTTTCTTTATTTTAAAATAAAATTCACGGAGGAATGTCAAATGAATACTACTGTATTAAATATTATCAATCAAATTGTTTTACCTATTACTGGTGTAGCCGTTACTGTTGCAGGTGGTTTTGTTTCATACTATGCTAAAAAGTTCTATGCTAAACATGAGGCATCTATTGAAGTTACAGAAAAAAATCTTCAGGACAAATTAGGAATAGAAACATATAACAAAGATGTATCTGTAGTTAAACAAGCAGTTTATTCTGTAGAGCAACAGGCTAAGGAGTTTGATTGGGCTGGAGAACTTAAACATAGTAAGGTGCTGGAAAAGATAACGGGTAAGACAGGCCTTACTGAGGATCAAACGTATGACTTGATAAAAGCGTTCGTTTTAGAAGTGAATAGTCTGAAGGGTTCAACCATACAGAAATAATTTACCTCCCTCCGGGGAGGTGTTTTTTATTTTTTGTCGAAATAAAAACTTTATAATACTATTAAGTAAAAAAATAAGGGAGGCTTTACCATGGCATTAATGTATAAAGGTATCTATAATCTTAAAAATCTTTTTATAAAAGGAAAAGATTTTATGGATGGTAGAGAGATAGTTAATAATTTCGACTATCAAAGTGTATTTGACTATTATTGTGATAAATTGGAGAAGGAACAGTTCGATGGATTGAAGCTTATTTTGAAAGAAGGAAGTTATAAATACCAATATTATGAAAGACTAATTAATTTGCCAAACTCAAGTTTCTATAGAGTACAATTGTCTATACAAGTTTTAAAAAATATTATTGAATATAATAACATACCTAAAATGCAATTAAGCGTTAAAGAATTGTATCCTTCAGTAGATTTAGATAATATAGATCCCATACGATTAAAAATCGCAAGTCAAAATAATAAACCGATAATAGTTGGAGTAGTGCAGTTTCTAAGTCCAGATATGATTATATTTGATGGAAATCATAGAGTTTGTGATAGATATTTACGAGGTATAGATAAAATTGATGCATACCTATTGTCACCAGGTATTTTTGTAGATGCGATCAATTCGGAATATATTAAAATGGTGCTTATGATGCAATTTAATTTATGGTTAATAGATGTATACATGATAGGATTATGTACCAGACAAGAATTTGATAATGGTTTATTTAGCATATGAATTCTGAGAGAACTTTATTTTATGGGTCACAAAAACTTACCATTTGGCACCTAAAATGTAGTAAGTGATGCGTGAATGAAAATTTAAAAGGTTTATTCATACATAAAAGGAGCATGCCATTTAGCATGCTCTAAAAATTGTATATCCAAGTATTTTTATAATATTTTATACATTTATTTAAATTGGAATGAATTACACATCTCGGAAGTTATTTACTAACTTTATAAAATCATTTGTCTACAATTCTATATAATTTAGAAATATAATAGCTTATGTAAAATAAGAAATAAACAGTAATTACAGCTTTTCTTTAAAATAACAAAGCAGTATTTATTTACATTTTAAGGGATTTAATATATGTCGAATTAGCAAAAACGAAAGATTTGCAAACTTGTACAAACAATACTATATTCAATTTGTACAAGTTATTTTTTCTTGTTGCTTTTAGAAAAGGAGATCATTGAGTTTGTCCTACATAAAAGATAGTCTAGGGGCACATCAAAGTAGTCAGCTATTGAAACCAGTAAAACAAGCCCAGGTTCCCTGTAACCACTCTCATAGTTTGTAAGAGCTGTTCTAGTTATATGCAATGCTTCTGCAACTTCAAGTTGTGTTAAGTCTTTATCTTCCCTTAATGCTTTTAGTCTATTGTGGAACGACATAATAATCACCTCAAAAAAATCCTAGCATGAGTGATTATATCAATAGATTTATGTCACACTATGTGACATAAATAAAAAATATATTGACAAAACATAAAAAATATAAACTGATTGACTTATTTGTAGAAAAGTTTTACAATAAATACGAACAAGTGTTCGTAGAACATTATTTAAATCTTGAATTTATTTAATTTTTGTAATATATTAAAAATCCTTGCCTTTTACAGAAAATAATGGTATATTAATTTCATGCATTAATACATTTAATACATTTTTCGTAAATTAGCGAAGATTTTTAATAAATAAAAAGAATTTCTATAAATTTAAGGTTGCATACATAATTGAAGTCTAGACAAAACTGTAATCCTACGGGATATTCAGGTCTAAATTATGTGTAAATCTTAAATTTTTTTTATTTGCGAAAGGGGCTAATTATGAAAGAAGAATTAAATTTACTATGTGAAAGCAACTCAGAAACAATTAGTGATAAAATGATTGAAACAAAAGGACTTATAAAATTAGGAATAGAATTGACAGACAAAAATGACAGTAAACAACTGGTGAAGAGTTTTGGCAATAATGAAGAATATTTATCGTATATAATAGAAAAGGTAAATTTTAAGTTTATACCTATAAAATTAGAGGATTTTCATAGTATAGAGTTGATTTACAATCAACTTACAGGGAAAATTATTTTAGATTGTTATGGAGAGTGTGATATGATAAGAGAAACAAATTTAAAACCATTCAATTTCTTTAAAATTTTATATGAAATTAAAGCGAAGGGTATGTAACCCAATCGCTTCAATTTCATATAAAATTTGATTATTTTTTTCTGCTTTTTTTACTAACTGAATAACCAAAAGAACCGAGTGGTTTTGAAATTAAACCATAATATTCTCCATGAGTATAACATATAAGATTTGCCTTATTAAAACATATTTTACTATTTGAATCTAATAAATTTTCGTCTATCTTAACATTTAAAACTTCAAGTAGAAACAAATCATGTGTTCCAAGTGGTGTGACTGATTTAACTTTGCATTCTAAAGCCACTGGAGAATCTTCTAATGAAGGAGTTGATATAGAAACTCCTTCATTTAGTTTTAGCTGGAAATGCTTGATTTTATCTTCTTTTTTTCCAGAAACAACACCACAATAGTCAACGATTTTAACCATAGCTACTGTAGGAAGATTTATAACACATTCGCCGCTTTCTTTGATATATTGGTAAGAAAGTCTTTCTGGTCTTACTCCCATGGCAATGATAGGATCTTTAGTAGAAACAGTACTAATCCAGGCAACGGTAAAAACATTTATTTTGTTGGATTTATTCTTAGAAGTAACAAGAACTACTGGAGTAGGATTTAACATTGCACTGCCTTTAAAATTTAGTTTATTCATAAATAACCTCCGACATGTTTTTATACTGTCTTTCTAGTTGTGTAGCAGTTCCAGCCCAAGCCACAGTAAAAACATTTGTATCGCCCTTTGAATTTTTAGAGGTAACCATTACTACGGGTACAGGGTTTAGCATAGTTCCACCCT
>Ga0255362_1000352_pt1 | contig 10168 bp, 9 predicted proteins | sample GFST75r2metaG_FD_186000 | JGI IMG/M metagenome (GOLD analysis project Ga0255362, IMG submission 186000)
GTTCAGCTGTTATAAACGTAGCATCTTGTATAACGCCTTCTTTAATCTTATAATCCCTTGGCATCTATCTGTCGTTGCAGTTCTTCTCATATTCTTTCTTCTTTACCCGTATTAAACGTTCTCTGAAAGCCCAGACCGTGGAACGGTCTGGGATTCTTTCAGGGAATCTTAAAAACTTGTGAAAGGAAATACGATCATTAGCTTGTCTTTCAAGCTCAGGATCCGATAAACCATACCACGACTGTAAAATCAACATCTTAACCATAACTATCTCATCATTATTAGGCCTATCACCGCGTTCGGTACGATTATCATAGATTTCCCTAATAATTGATCTAAAAACTTCCCAATAAACAAGCGGATCAATCTCAGCCAACTTATCGCCCAGTTCTTGCACACGAGCATACTGCTTACTCATGAAATAATTCTCAAACGACTTCATAATACCCCTATTAACTCAATAATATTTAAATATTATGTAAACTACATTTAAACCCACATTAACTGAGAAAACACAAACCCCAAAGTTAAAATCAAAAAAAACAAACTGCTTTATAGAAATTCTCTTTAAAAATTTGAACTCACTCAATTAAGAGTGCTCAAAAAATATATTTTTTATTTCATTAAAAAAAGGTAAAAAAATATTTAGGGTTTTTGAAATTTTTTATTCCCATAAATATATTTATTTTTAGCTTTAGACATCTACGTTGTAGATGGATTCTGCGCATTGAGTCATAGTGCTGGTGGTTAAACCATAATAGTATTGTATTCCATTATCTAAGAGATATTGAGCTGGATTTGCAATTCCTGTGAATGATGCTGGATCGTAATTATCATCATGTGCACGTGGTAACCATGCTAAACCATTGATGTTAGTTGCTGTAGGTGTATAAACAACGAAATCCGTCCTTTTTCCGAGGATATCCTTATACCAGGTACTTGATTTCTCAGCTATTACTCCAGCGTCAGCTCCACCATAAATTTCAACAATAACCGCATTACTAGGCACACTAGAATCACTTAACACACTGTCATGTGTATCAGGTCCTAATCCCATGTCATAAGCTTTAATTCCTAATTTGGCTAAGGCACTGATTAAATCATCAATCCTTGCTGTGTCTGTTTGAATATTATTTATATTGTCAGAACATATATAAACAGGTCTTAATGCAGCGCTACCTTCGGATGATACAGTGTTTGCGATGACTTTGGACCAAGGCTCTACTGATACGTAACTGGGTAGTCTATTGTTAGTGTTTTGGAAGTTCAGTAACTTACTGAAGGTGTATACTAAGTTATTGAAATTGATTTTACCGAGTGAACTGTTAACGTAACTGGGTGCTTTTACAGTTGATGCTATGCTTGTCTCAATACTCTGTGCAATGTTAAGGTACTCTGATTTTAAGATATTTCCACTTTTAACTGTTTCAGTGGAATTAGTTGGAGTAACCACAGTTTTAATGGTTATTGGTGTGGTTAATCCTTTGTTAATGTTCAGCAAGTTTGCTGTGATTAATTGTAAGAATTGTGGCATTGTAACTTCAGTGTTAGCGATTGTAACGTAATTGGGTAATCTTTGGTTGGTTTGCACAAAATTAGTTATGCTGGTTGCTGCAGTGTTAATTTGCTTACTTGTGAAACTTACACTAGCGGGTGATCCAGCAGCTTTCACAGTTGATGTAGTGTTAGTTGCTGTTGTGGTTTTTGTAGTAGTAGTTGTAGTTGTCGTTTTAGTTATGTTTGTTACATTTGTTAAATTATGATTTATAGTGGAATTTTGATTAGAAGTCCCATTTGTAATATTTGTAGTGGCAAAGGCTGTGCCTGCACTAAAAGGCAATATTATAGCACTTAGCAATAATATTGCCATAATCGATTTACTCTTAATTTTACCGCCTCCATGTCCGAGAGATTCAAAAAGGTTCAATATTGGGAATCTTTCTGGACTTATCAACTATCACTTAGTAATTACTTATAAAGGTTTTGGTTTTAAACCGGGAAAAAGGACGTTTTAGAGTTGTTTTAAAGATTTAAGACCTTCTTAAAAGAGATTGAAATAACATATAATCAATATATACTATTGATTCTTCTTTTAACCAATCAGCCCTTAATCAAGACTCTTATATCAATAGATTGATGATTCAATACTACCGGTCAATGTACGTCAATCTCTAAATTCACTTACATTCTTACGTTGAAACATTATTTAAATTAAAAAGATTTTAAGGGATTAAATTTAAAATTAAAGAATATTAAAAGAATATTTTAACGTTTAACGATACAAATAACATAAAAATCTAGAATTTATAATTCAAAAAAGAATATAGTAATGAATTATGTAAATAAACTTTTTATAAAAATTCTAATTTTTATATTTACATCCAAAAAAAAAATGAATAAATTACCTTTTTTTAAAAGAATTGATCCAAAAAATGTTGTAGAAATATTATTTTTTTTAAAATATTTAATTCATGAATTTCAAAAAAAATAAATTATTTTTATTCATTCATTTTTTCAGATTTTTTTAGTATAGTTTTTTTAGCTTCTAATGCAGGTTTATATTCTGAATCTAATTCTATGGCTTTATTAAAATAATTTAAAGCTTCATCGTATTTACCAAGTTTTCCAAGGGCTGTTCCTTTGTTGCTTAATGCTAGAACTTGATTGGGATAAAATTCTAAGGCTATATTAAAACTTTTTATAGCTTCCTCATATTTCTCAAGCTTACCCAATGTAATTCCCCGGTTAATCCAAGCCATCACAAACTTTGGATCTATCTCCAATGCTTTATTAAATGAATCCAAAGCCTTCGAATACTCCTCATATTTTTCAAGGATTAATCCTCTACTATTCCATGCAAAATCAAACTCTGGATCAACTTCAACAGCTTTATTAAAACATTTCAGCGCTTCCTTATAGTTACCCTGTATCACCATTTTAGTACCTTTATTATACCATGATTTAGCACTCTTTAATTTATCTAAAAATCCCATTTTCAACCCATCCCAAAAAATCTTAAAGAAAAATACAACAAATTTATTTAATCAAAAATTTTTCTTGTTTAGAACCTGGTTTTTCACCTTTTAAAAGAGCAATTATAAAAAAACCAACAATGGCTATTACAAGAATTATTATACCCGTAATGATGGTACGGAAATAAGAAATATCCAATATTATAATTAATATAAGAGTAGTTTAACAACCCAACCTTGCCAAGTAACAGGACTTAAACCCCAACAAACAGTCTTTTTACCAAACCAAGGTTATGATGATTCTTTTAATAAAACTAATTATATAAATAAAGATTAATAAAACTTTCTTATTTAAATATAAAAAAACTACACATATATTCCTCTAATAAATATCATAAACTTTAAATTTTTGATATAATTAGGGAAAGCTTTAAAAAAAAGTAATTTAATTGGAAAAATAAAGAAATTGTTTCCTTTAGTAGTAAATCCAAGATTTTTTTTAATCGTAAGGTGCATATTGTAGATCAAGCTGTCCGCTGTTATATGCATCTTGGAGTTGTTTAGCATTCGTTAATTCATACCATGTATATGGACTATTGAAATAAGGAAATAGAATTCCAGTTATTAAATAGTAATATGCTGCTAATCTTCCATCTTCATACCAAACGATCTGAAAGTATAAGGGTGCTCCACATCCTAAATTAAAATTGGGATTTCCTCCTCTAACAGTTCCATGCCATACTAAAACTGTTTTACCTACTTGTCCATGGGCTGCTGCTACCTGATCCAAATGATTCATGGCACTGCTTAAATTATTAAAGACTATACCATCGGAAACATATCTAAATCTACCATCGGGTACTCCAAATATTAACATTTGCAATGAACTTTCAATCAGCCAAGTATATGAATTATTTTCTACATAATTTGACTCACTGTCTTGAAATCCTAATTCCTCTATTAAAACATTACCATTTGTATAGCAAGGATAACCATTGGTATGTCCAGCTAAATGAACAACTAAAGCCGTATTTGATCCCCTCTCTTGGGCATATTGAGCCAGAAGATTGGAGTGTGGGCTTCCAGTATACATGTCCGGATTTGATATTTTAACAAAACTAAGCCGGCCTAAAGGTTCTATATTACTATTCGCAGTGGTAAGAATAACATAGGTGGATCCTAGTATTAATAAAATTATAATGGAAGCTAATATTTTATATTTCATATTATATCTTTTACTCCAGTGAACTGTAATTAGTGAACCATCTTTATTCAGGGTTTTTATGTTAAATACTTATTCCCGAATCTCCCCCCAATAAAAAGAAGTTATTAATTACTATTACATAATTGTACTATATAAAAAGTTTTATGAAGAATGCTTATTATTCAATAAATAAAACATCCAATCATAGATTTCTTTATGAGTATTACCAAATTGATAGGATCCTTAGGCACTATTTACACTCAATTTATCAAATCTAGTGTAAAAAATTTTGGTTTAATATTAATATTTTAGATACTTTCAGCATATAATATTTATTTAACGTGTTTCTATCCAGTCTACCTGGGGGTATCCGTCTATAAGATCAGCATTTATCATGAATGAGTTCACATTATTAAAGGCAGAGGAAGGTATTTCTAATATTAATCCATTATCCCGTATTTGTAATTCCGGTTCACCATTATAGTAACTGTAGTTACTGTATTTTTCATAATAAGCTCTGCCATCTTAGATGTTAATATCAATTCTCTCATGATTAGCACCATTTAAAGCTAATATATGGATTTCATAAGTTTCATTACTTTGAAATGTTATCTTTAGTTCTTAATGATATCCATGTATTTTTTTTATCCATTTGAAAACCGATTGCAATTAATTCTCTAGACCGGATGGATCCTTTACCACTGACATTCTTTTTGGTTCATTTACCACATTATCCGGATAACTTGTATTGGAGAAAAAGTTTAGGGTTTTACATTGGAAACGTTGATATTTGTAGGGTTGTTAACTGCGAATAACTCGTTTGTCCTTATGAATGATCGAAGATAGCTCTCTGAATTTATTTGAGAAATATAAGAATTAAATGCTGTTTCTTTAAGCCCTTCTTCATAGGGTGTAAGGGGAAATACCACCCATTTATAATCTAATTCCGTGAGTTCGGGCGGAGGTGTTAAAGGATAATCTGGATAATAAACGCATGGTGAAGGCTAATCCGGTGGATTATGAACTATATATGTATAGTAGTGCCAGTGTAATTCATTTGACTTGCTGCATAATCTATAAATGCATTGGTAGCCCATAGATCCATTTGTTCATCCTCGCAATCAGGATATATAATTATGGTAGGTTTGAAGTTACTTAATATTTGCTCTAGATTTGCAGCTAAATTAGCACCGCAGTATGTGGCATTCTTCTGATAGGATTATGGGTAATTAATGTTAGTAGTTGTTCCGTTAACACTGTATGGGTTATTATAATTCTAATTTTGATTTAATAGACTGGATAAAGTTCCATAACGCTACCCTAAAAATAGTATGTCATCTTGGTTAAGTCCTAATACTTTCATTGCATTTACACTTTCATTATGCCTTTCAACAGTTATATCTATACCATCACCTGTATTTCCATCAGTCATCACTATTACTTTCATTGGGATGTTATGTTCTACACAATAACTAATAATCCACCTGCACCAATAGTTTCATCAGCAGGATGAGGAGCTACTATTAGAACTCGAGATGAAGAATTAATAAAACTTCCTGTAGAATTATTGAATGTTGTAGTATTACTTCCATAAGAATGTGATGAGAATCCTATAATCAGAATTAATCCAATCATTCCCATGAATACAATGAAATACTTCCATTTATGCATGAATACTCCTCTAAAATGTGGAAAAAAATATAAATTAAATAAAGTAGAAGAAATAAAAAAATATATTTACTCCTTAAAGTTAATTTAATAATTTAATTTTTGTTTAGGATAACTTTAGATTAACAAGTTAAATCAATCTTTTCTTGAAAATCATTATTAATATTGATTTAACCTTAAAAAAAAAATGTATACTATAGTTGTTAATGATTTAATTAATATATTAGTCTAGAGTTATTTTCTATTCGATCTAAATATAATAAGACTTATTTTAGTCTTATATATACAAATTTCTGGACTAATATATTTAGGTGCATATAAAAAAATTAGTATATAAAAATCTCTTTAATCCTTTCTTAAAATAATATTAATTTTTTTTAATTAAGGATTGCTCTAAACAGTATTAATTTAACAATAAGTATAATGTAAAAAAAACCCATAATATGATAAACGTTGCAAAAAATTTAGATGGATTTTTAGCATCCGTTATGTTAAGGTATTTATTTTTAGCCAATAAATTTTTCCCAAATTTATTTTAGCTTAAAAATGAGAAGGATAGAACAATAAAAAGCGAATAATCCTCATGTAAAAAAAAGGAATATGATAATCTGGAGGTGTGACTAGATGTTATCTGAAAAAAAAGATTTGGATAAACTAAAAAAATCTGAGAAGGAGCATAGTAATAATACAACTGCTTATGGGAGCAGATATTTTGATAAAAGCATACCAAAATACGAGTTGCCTGAAGACGGAATGCCTGCAGACGCTGCTTATCAATTAATACACGATGAGTTGAATTTGGACGGTAATCCTGCATTGAATTTAGCTAGTTTTGTAACTACTTGGATGGAGCCTCAAGCTGATAAATTGATAATGGAATCTATTGACAAGAATTATGTGGATAATGATGAATATCCACAAACAGAGAAAATACAGGAGAGAGCAGTTAACATGTTGGCTAGACTATTTAACGCACCTGAAGAATGTCAATCCATGGGAACCGCCACAATAGGATCATCTGAAGCAATAATGTTAGGTTTATTAGCTCATAAATGGAAATGGAGAGAACGAAGAAAAGCCGAGGGTAAACCTTCTGATAAACCTAACATTGTTATGGGTGCAGATGTGCATACTGTATGGGAAAAATTCGCCCGCTACTTTGATGTGGAATTGAAGTTGATACCATTACGAGAGGATTTGTATACTATAACTGCGGAGGATGTGGCGAAGGAAATTGATGAAAACACCATAGCAGTGGGTGCAGTTATAGGAACAACTTTTACGGGTCAGATGGATCCTATAAAAGAAATTAACGATATTTTAATTAAAATCAGGGAGGATAAGGGTTGGGATATACCGATGCATGTTGATGGTGCCAGTGGAGGATTTATCGCGCCATTTCTGTACCCTGATGTTTTATGGGATTTCAGATTAGAGCAAGTTAAATCCATTAATGTTTCCGGACATAAATATGGTTTAGTTTATCCCGGCATAGGATGGCTGATTTTTAAGGATAAAGCAGATATACCTGATGATCTAGTTTTTAACATTAATTATCTAGGTGGCAACATGTCTAATTACAGTCTTAATTTCTCCAAGGGAAGCAGTACCATCATCGCTCAGTATTATAACTTTTTAAGACTGGGATTTAATGGTTATAAGGCTATAATGGATATTATGAGTTTCAATGCTAAATATTTAGCATATGAATTAGAAAAAACCGGGAAATTTGAAGTTATTAATAAAAACGTAACCTTTCCACTGGTCACTGTTAAGTTAAAAGATAGTAATTTCACAGTTTTCCAATTATCAGAAAAACTTCGTGAAAAAGGATGGATAATACCCGCTTACACCTTACCTAAAAACGCAGAAGATATAGCAGTACTAAGAATAGTTATCAAAGAGAATTTTGGCAGAGACATGGTAGAATGTTTACTAGAAGATATAATGGAAGAATATAAAAACTTAGAATCAGTAGAGAAGGAGGAAATCCAGAAAGTAAGGGAAAATCCATCCTTATTATATTAAAGATTACAATAAAGTCTTTAAAAAAAATGGATTCAAAATATGAATAAGATTAATAATAAAATTCAATTACTGATAGGAAAATAATTCAAACTTTTGAATTAATTTTTTTCTTATTACCAATTCTTTTCTCTTTAACTTGTAGATCCATTAGTTTTTTTTTAGAAGTAATGAAAATGTTTAATGAATAAGATCTCTGAGGGTTGATTTTAAATGGAGGATGATTGTACTAATAAACCCTATGTTAAACCCCCAGAAGGATGAGTATGTAAAAAAAGTGAAGGACCAGGTCCCTTCGTAACTCGTGCAACCCTTTAATAATCCTGAAGGTAATTCCATAATTTAGAGCTCTTGTCATCATCGTAAGCATCATTTAAATTGTTTTGATGGTGAGGAAAGTATTGGTTCAACATGGTGGGCGCCGGGTGCTATGGGTTGGTGGATTGGAATTTTATTTGCAATTGGTTCCGCCTGCTTTGCACTGGGAGCATTCTTGATTACTTTAATATTGTAAGTAATACTGATGATGGTGAAACTTTTTTTCATTGGTCAGTCCTGATGTTTATGGTTCTTTATGTTTCCTCATCGCTAGTTATTTGGCATGGTCTGAGGTAGGTCATGCTTTTTGATCATTGAAACCCACCAATATACCATGGTGGATCGCAGTACTTAATTTAACTGGTTCTGCAGCTTTCGGAGTGTCTGCAATGGCTTCATATGTTTTACCTAATACAGGGGTTCTCATAAGTTTGACTTTGACGAATCTTGGAACTTTTTCAGGAGCCGTTTGCTTCTTAATAGGTGCTATATTATTATTACCTGAACGTACAATCACTAAAGAAGCTAATTAAAAATTATGATTTTTATTAAAAGTAGCAAATTTTCAAAAATATTTATAATATTAATAATTTAAAGTTCATTGCTTCATAGTTTTAACTTTGTTACCGGTATTAATGGTAACATATTAAGATAAGTGATTTTATTAGATTGATTTAAGATTATAATAAACTTTATTAACTAGTTATGCTATATAAATAATCTAGATATTTTTTTACTAATTAGAGGTTGGTAATTTTGATGGAATGTCCCCATTGTGGATCAAACACTTTATTCAAACCAGTGTTAGGTGGATTCAGGTGTTTAAAATGTGATTCTTTCTGCACCTTGGACGAGATTAAATCAGAATCAGTTGAAAAACCTAAAAATATCAATATGGGATGGTCAATCCGGAAATTAATACATCACTAAAATCATCCCAAATTTTTTATATCACTCAAATTAAGTTATTAATAATATAATGTGTAAATAGACCAAATTTAATCTTATTCTTGTAAAATAAGTTGTATTTATAAATTTTAGGTTCAATTCATTTTTTTAAAAAAATTTTTATCAACCTACTACTGATTTTAGCTCAGCAAATAAATATATTCCAATTTTTATTTATGAATATAATTTAAATTAGAATGATAAACAAATTATATTAAATAAAGAAATAAGAATACATGAAACGTAATAAAATTATAGGTGTCAAGGAAATTAAATCAATTGAAATAACATCTTTTTCACTTATGGCATCTTCTATAGAGGCTATTATAGCTTTCCTCACTGCAGTTTTTACTTTAATAATTTTTGAAGCATCAACAGTTATCAGTCACTTTAACATTTATAGTAATGTAATAACCAGTTTTGATGTGGCATTCATAATTATCAGCCCTATAAGTGGTTTTTTCATAATTTTGGCTGTTAGTTATTTTAGTATATTACTTTATAACACTTTAACTCCAAGGATAGGTGGTGTAAAACTGGGTTTGGATGGTAATGAAATAACTCAAATTCCATTATTATCATTTGCATTGATCTTAGCAATTATCGAAGCTATATGGGCTTTTATAATCGGATTACTTATTCTATCAGCGCTTCCCGCATTAAATACTCTCCTGCATACTTCTACTCCCATAATATCAACTATTATTAATATCAATACTCTAGGATTAAATCCAATCAGGGAAACAGGTGTTATGAGTCCCCTTTTAATTATAGGATTACCTATAGCAGTTTTTATAATGGGTTTCACTTATAACATTCTAATTGCATTATTGTACAATTATTTAGGACCTAAAATGGGTAAATTTAAATTAGAATTTGTTAATGTCGATGCATCATTATATGAATTAAAATCCATACCTGTAAAACTAGTACCTATTGCAGTAGCAAGCGGAATTGTATTAGCGGCTTTAGGATTTCTAGTGGAATTAATGTCTCTAATAGGATTAATAGACTTAGTAACCCTAAGCACAGT
>Ga0255362_1000354_pt1 | contig 10135 bp, 8 predicted proteins | sample GFST75r2metaG_FD_186000 | JGI IMG/M metagenome (GOLD analysis project Ga0255362, IMG submission 186000)
TGTAATTAATTTTTCATCTATTTCAGCTCCGGAATATCCAACAGCCGCCATAATACGACCCCAATTTGGATCTGAACCAAATAAAGCTGATTTAAATAATGGTGAAGTTACTATGGATTTCGCTGCTTTTTTAGCATCGTGAAAAGTTTTTGCACCTTTAACTTCAACTTCCATAAGTTTCGTGGCTCCTTCACCATCTTTAGCTATCATTCTAGCTAAATTTGAACATACATATTCCAGGGCTTCTTGAAAATTCTCATCTATTCTGCCTGAACGTCCATTAGCCATAAGAATAACTGTATCATTAGTGCTTATATCACCATCTATAACTACTAAGTTTAAAGTATTATCAACTGCTTCCTTTAAAGCCGTTTTAAGTTCCTGAGGAGAAGCTTTGACATCTGTAGTTATAAAACTGAGTAAAGTACCCATATTCGGGGCTATCATGCCCGATCCTTTAGTTATACCACCAATTCTAACTTTTTCTCCAGTTTTAAGTTCAATTTCCACTGCAAATTCTTTAGGAACAGTATCCGTAGTCATTATAGCTTCAGCAGCATTCTTAGAAGCTTTAAATGAATTTTCAAGCTTATTAAGGGCACAATTTATTAAGGGAGTTATAGTATCCATAGGAAGCTTTCTACCAATTATTCCCGTGGAAGCCACAGCTACATCATCAGGATTAAGATCAAGATTCTCCGAAACAGTTCTAATCATTAGTCTGGCATCCTTTAAACCTTCTTCCCCCGTGAAGCAATTAGCATTACCACTGTTAGCTACAATAGCTGAAAGCTTACCATCCTGCAGCGATTCTTGGCTAACAATTAAAGGTGCAGCTATAATCTTGTTGGAAGTGAAAACTGCAGATGCATTACTTTCGGGACTTAAAATTATGGCTACACCGTATTCATCTACGCAGGAGCCAGCAGCCATCACTCCTTTTACAGCACATATTCCACCAGGGATTATTTTCATAAAAATTTTTCCTCTAAAAAATTATGATTTAACCAAAAAATTAATTAATTTTTTATAAAGATTTTCACTTATTATTACCAGTTCCGGTATTATTATTTGTTGATTGATTGTCATTAGTATTTTGTTGGGATTGTCCATTATTTGATGATGATGTGGATGGAGCAGTGTTTATATTGTTATTTGTTTGCACTGACGGAATAGTTTGGTTGGTTTGATTAGTTAGGTTGGTTTGATTAAGTGTCATATTAAATGGATTACTCATATTCAGATATAAACCTGTAACCAATACCGTGCCTGTTCCAATTCCAAAAGCTAAGATAGACACCACCATAGCAACCATTAGCTTTCCTTTAGTTTCAGGTTTCATTTGAAAATCACTCTTAAATTATTTTCAAGTAATTAAACTAATACATAACTAAGTGTATAAATAAATTTTTTTTAATAATAATATGTAAATATTATTTTATTTCTAATTACATTTAAAACATTTTCATCCAATTAAATCGATAAATAATTTTTATACAATTTATCATTTTTTTTAAATAATTAACTTTTTTTTAACTAAAAGCAGCGTAGATTAAAGCTAAGATTATAGCGAACACACCCAATTCCCAATAACCTAAATTCCATCCAATCAAGGTAACTATAAACACAAAAATGAATATGAAAACTAATCTTCCAGTTTTCTCAGCGAGGAAATCCACCACTGCCCTGGTAAATTCAGAGGGAATATAGTAAGCATAGATCCCATCAGCTAAGTCAAACACCATCACTGGACTTTTATTCCATATTTTAATGTTATCAGCCATTTGGGCTCTTTCACCAGCTTCTCTTCTGCTTTTACCTATACCAATCCTTAATCGAATGCCATTATTTAAAGCATGCCACGCAGAATCAATACCAGCTCTTAAAGCAGTATCTTTAGTAGGTAAATTAGCGATGAGATCATCTCCACCCTCACGATAACCTTCTATTTTACCCTTGCAATCAGATTGAATGAAATTCTTAACCTCATTCATTATCTCAACTAGTCGATCCCTACCATTTTCAGTTATGAATTTAGTTGAATCAATAGCATCAATGAAGAGATAACTATCATAAATTGCAGGTGATCCCTCAAGTTTTGTCATTTTAGTGGAGAATGCTATAGAGAATTCTCCTCCAAGTTTAGTGAAACCTACACCTGAAGTTTCTCCGATTTCCCGGTTAAGATTAATTGATCTTTCAATGGCAGCCGCTCCAGTCATTCCCACGGCAGCCCGCACATCAATTTCATTATCCATTCCTAATCTTATTAATTCAATTGCAATTCTTATAGCATCATTTTTAGATAGAAGTCGTGAAACTATTTCACTATTGCTTTTTTCAATGATTACACCATTTTCAGATGTTATTAAATTAGCAAATTCATTTATAATATTCCAGTTCCGCTGAAAAATTTCCAGGTAAAGGTAGCGGTCGCTTCCCATTATTATATTACTTAAAAGAGCATATTCATTTACTTGCTTCTCTGCTGGTTTTAATTCTAGGAATCTTCTATTTTGAGGGATATTGCCCTGACCTACTTCTTTTAAAACATTTTGGAAAATGTTTTCCGTGGTTATATTGGCTTTTTTAATCTCCAAGAGCATGGTGTGAGTATAATTTATCATCTCCACATACTCTCTTTCCCGGTCATTAGTGGGATAATATTTAGTGCCAATACTTATAACCTGATGTCTAATTAGAAATCCTATGATAGCTCTGAGCACCCTATCTCTAGCCATTTATTTTTCTCCACCCTTCTCTAACGTAATGTCAAAGTGTCCTGGCTTTTCCATAAGCATACTCGGCTTAACTGCTACAATAGGGAATTTCCAGGTGCCAAGTCTTGCTGCTACTGTGCTAGCTATATTACGAGAATTCTTCTTAACAAAAGCATAATCATGATCATTAATGGTTACATTTACATTAAATGGAGATTCTTCCAATATTTCATCAGAATAAATAATATTAATTTCAAATGAACCCGGTCTAGTGAAAAGATCATTTCGAACAGCCACTAAAGGCGCATGATCCAATTTTAAACGATCTCCAACAGTAACTGCTATGTTACCTGCATTTTTAACTGCATCCCTATAATCTCTAGGGCTAACTAAAACGAAAATTATAAAATCACTGGTTTTATCCTCTTCCATTAAACTCATGAACCTACCAAAGAAGGGTATCTTCAAAAGTGTATCTTCAAGGGATGAATCATTATCAGCGTTAGTTATTCTATCAATTGCTTCTTTAGCAACAGCTATTCCACTCAGTTTCTTATTCTTTTTTAATTTATAAGTATCATAACCCTTATTTTCAAATTCTGATAGGGTATAACTGCATATTTTCTGTAAAATATTCTTCACTTTTTTTGGCTTAGAAGAAGTTCCGATGATTATGTTATCATCTTTGAAGCTATAAGGTATTCTCCTGCTACTAATATCCTGAAATTCATCATTGTATTCTCTGAATACGTCATTAGATAATATTTTCGCGTCTTCATCTTCAGCTATTTTTAGTATGAAGTGATCCGCAGTGGTGCCTGAGGGAACCTGTTTAATTTCATCGGTGTCTAAAAGCTTATTAAAATCTTCTTTGAAATCTATTTCATGTCTTAATGATGCATCCGCTATTAGAATTGGCTCGTATCCTAATTCTTTTAAGGCCTTCGCTGCTTTTTGGATGTTATCTAAACGAGGTTTCCCATCTTTCTTCCTCCCGTAATGGGCTACATTGGATGCATCGACCATAACTTTCAATTAATCACCTTGCAATTATTCTCATATTCTGCTAGTATTCTATGTTTCCCATTTGCACTCCTTAACATAATTTTAATATTTTCTTCATTTATTTCTACAGTATTATATGATGCAAATTCTTTTCCTCTTAACTTTAGGGATGAAGCTGTTCCTGCAGTGGCAAATGTTGTACCTCCCATTATCCATACGTGAGGCATATGCTTATGACCTGAAAGCACTAAATTAGCGCTTCCTTCTATTATTGATTGTAGTATATCTCCAGCATCACTTAAAACATTTCTTTCTCGGCCGGTTTTTGGTACTGGTATAATGTGATGATGTAAGGCTATAATTGAATATAAGTTATCTTTTTGAGCTTTCTCAAGTTCGATCTGCATAAATTTCTGTTGGGTTCTACCGACTTTACCATAATCTAAATCGGGTTCAGTACTGTCCAGTCCAATTATTTTTATACCTTTTTTATGTAATTTTAAGGTGTCGAAACGATTTACAATTAATTCTCCAAAGCACTGGTCTCCTACATGTCTAGCATCATGATTTCCGGGAACTACTAACATAGGTGTTTCAATATTATCTAAATACCATGCTGCTCTTTCAAATTCCATGTAGTATCCATTTTCAGTTATGTCTCCAGTTATTATAGTTACATCTGGTTGCATTTCATTAATTTCATTTATAGCTTTATTTAAAAGCTCTTCATGAAATGCTAATGCGCCTACATGTAAATCGGAGATGTGTGCTATTAAAGCCATTTAACTTAACCTCATGATGGCTTCTGCAAGATCTCCTTGTGTTTCTTTTAAAACCTTTATAACTTCATCTTTACTAGCTCCGGTTTGAGCGGATACTAATTCAATATCATCTTCTGGAATTTCTAATTCAACTTCGATTTTCTTTTCATTAGCTTTACCAGTTATTTGATAAGTTTGTTGACCCATGAAATCCGTTACATTGACTTTAGGATTTATTATAAGGAGTTCTTTATCTTTAAATTTTATGATAACTTCGCTGACTCCTTTCACGTCTTTCATATCCATGCCCATCTGCTTCATAGCTTTTTGCATTTGTTTTAATTGTTTAGGATTCATACCTGCGCCAGGTATCATTTAAAAGCCTCCTTTCCTCGTTTTTACAGCTTGTCCCGTTTTAAAATTTATCATTTCAGGACCACATAAAATTGACTTTCCAAAGGCTAGTAATTCATCCTTTGAGTTCACGATTAATATTTCTTCACTAGCCCTTATATTACTATCACAATCTATTATAAATTTAGCAAATATACTTTTTCCTTCCACTGCGAAGGGTTCAGCTTCTTCATTTACAATAACTCGTTTATGTGGATAAGGAAGATACCTATGCAAACGAAGGGCTCCCTCCCTTCCTAATACAAGAACACCATCACTGGCACGTAAAGTAGCAATAAGTTCTTCTTTATCATAAACATGTCTTATTTTACCTGTTTTCTTACTTTTAACTATATTTATATCCCCACTAAAAAGAGCTTCCCCAGAACCAGATCCAAACTGATAATCCGCAATATACCTAACTCTCCGCTTATCACCTAAATCAATATTTAATGAGTAATTATTATATTCAAATTTTAACTGAGACTTTAAAGAAGATTCTAAGGAATTTTCAAACATTTTTATAATATCTGCACTTATAATAACCTCTTCATAATTATCTAGGTAATTCTTTAAGATTCCAGTTACAAATTTTTTAGCATCTTCATCCAATGTTGATGGTGATTCATTTTGAGCTAGAGGATACACTTCATCAATTTCCAATGGAATTACTGCAAATGGAACATCAACTACAGCCACCTGTAAATCATCAGATGCTCTTAGAACTTCATTTAAGTTTAGATTTTCAATGTTAGAATAAAAATTATTTATATCCAAAGAAATATTTTTGGAATAAGGTTTTACACTTGGTGGGAGTATCAATAAACGTTTTGATGTGGGTAAACTTTTTAATCTGTTCAGATGGCGATGTATCTCTACTCTCTGCAATGATTCAGATCCTGAGTAGAAGAAGGCAGATTTTTTATAAGAGGGATCGTATTTTTCAATCTTAGACGTATATTTTTTAAGATTTCGCAAAGCTTCTAGAAGGTAAGGATGTACTCTGCATCGTTGTTCGACTAATTCCCATAAACTACCCTCGGCTAAGGATTGTTTAATTAATCGAATTTCCGCGAAGCTTATATTTAAGTTATGCTCGGCTATAAACTTCATTCTTTCATTCTTTTCCATGCTTCGCAGGTTGTCAGGAGTGTAGTTAGAGCATACTTTACATGAACATGGCATTTCATATAAATTTTCTAATTTATATGTTCCATTCGGCATCAATAACCTGTCATCCTGTGCGTAGAGGATGTAAGCTGCAGAATCAAACAAGTCACAACCCAAAGCCACAGCGAAAGCGAATATCATCGGATGTCCTGCACCCATGAGGTGTCTAGGCCTAGAATCGGGAAGATTATCCACAGAAGACATGATTACATCGAGAAGAGTGGAGTATTGGTATGATTCCATTAAAGGAACCACAGCACCTATAGGATGGACTTCAAAATCCATGTCCCCTATAATTTGAGCACATTTAGCACGTAAATCCAAATATGTGGAACCTTGAACTACTGAGTTGAGCATCATATCTTGTCTAACATTTAATGATTCTCTAGCTCTTTTAATGGTTATTTCCAGTTCTTTTTCTGCTCTTCCCCGTTTCACGAATGGTGGTGTGGGTATATCTAAGGATGTGCCTATATCTGCACCAATTTTCTCCTGGAATTCTATGATATCCTGGTTACTTACGTCTATATCTCCATATTCGGATAATTGAAATGAACCTGAATCGGTTACTATAGGTCCGGTGAAATTTATGAGATTGTGAACTCCATTTTCTAGAGCTTTAATTCTTAGATCCATATTTTTGTATATTATGTAAGCATTGGTTATGACTATTTCTGCTCCGAACTTTTTGACATCCAGTGTTTGCTTTCCCGGGTGAATTACTGGCATTAAAGCGGGAGTTTTAACCTTTCCATGGGGAGTTTTAAGTACTCCAACTCTTCCTCGAGCATCTTTATATTTAATTTCAAAATTCACTTTTTTTTACACCTTATTTTAAAAAATTTCAAATTTACAATTTAATTAAAATTTTAGTTCATTAAAGAATTATATAAACGTTAATTTATTTCAGGATTAACTACATGATAATGTTTTAAATCTGTTAGCTTAATAACACAATAGATTGTAATCCCTAAAAAAATCAATTTATTTGAAAATCAATTTTTAATAAGATTTAATTTTATTTATAAAGTTAATAATTTTTATATAAAATAGATTATTACAAAAAAATCTAATAAGGTTTCAATTCAATTATTAAACGATAGTTCCCCATTAATCTTGAAATAGAAAAATTATTTATTTCAAAAAATTTTTATATTTATTATAATTACTTATTTATCTTTTTTTAATCACTTGATGTAATCGATGACTCATTTCATTTACTCTTTCACGTGAATTATCGAATGATTCACATCCTTCCCCACATATACATTTTGGGTATTGTGGGCATAACACATACCTGAATTCCGATGAATTTAAGTCCTCAAAACCCATTTTATGAAGATTTTTCAGGACTCTGCGCTTTAATCTGCCATCCTCCAAATCTTCTAAAAGATATATTGGTGTTTTAACAGTGGATGCAAATTTCATTTTTTTAATTCTTAATAATTCACGTTCATTACTCCTCCTCTCCTTAACATATTGACTATTACCATTTAGATGAGGATCCCTGAAAGGTACACCCACATCACTTAAAGCAATCATCCTTTCATCTTCCATTAATAAGTCTTTAAGGATTAATTCAGCGGAAATAGAAGCTATAGTGCCACCCCTTTTCCTACCGAATCGGGGACCCTCACCTACATTGAAACCAGCTTCAATAAACGCTGATCTAACAGGAGCTGCTGAAGTATAGGTTAAAATAAGACCATCCGTTTTCATAACCTGTTTTAAAGATTTAAAGAAATCCAGAGTGTAAAGTTCAGGGGTTAATTGAGGACTGAAGGGATCAAGAAATATGATATCATAAATTCCATCATTATCTTCATTAATTAAGGACTTATTTGATTCCGTCTTTGATGATTTATTCTCTAATAAATTCTTTATAAGTTCACGGACATCCTCACAATAAATGTTAATATCTACATTTTCCGGTGTTTCATTTCTCTCGTATCTTAATGAGAGAAATTTTTCCTGATATAATTCATCTTCCACTGCTTTTTTAATTATTTCATAAGCTCTTAAAGGACTAGGTATTAGAAGAGTGATAGCTAAAGTTTCTCTGGATATTTCCACCATATCCAACTTAATTTTACAATTATTAGGGATAGATTGCCATAAATCTAGAGCAGCTGCTGCATTGTAACCTAAGCCACTGCAAGTATCTAATATACGAATTTCATCTTTCGAAGTGAGTTTATCTCTTAAACCTGATGGTTCTACATATTTCTGGATAGATTCCTCCACTGCACCATGATGAGTATGCATTGTTTCAGATGAACCATTAATTACACTTGACTTCAAAGTGTAAGATCCATCAGAAGTTTCAATCAAAAAATTCTTTAAATACTTTGTAGCACTAGATCTAGCAGTTATATCTCCTTCTTTCTCCCTCTTGAAGTAATTACTTACCATATTCAATAGTTCTATTGGTAAAGTAAGGGTTTCCATATTTACTTGATTATTCATGGCCTTTTTTTTTAACAAAAAAACTTTATAAATTTTTTAATTAATTTAAAAAACTTAAAATCTTTTGAAGAATATTAAAAGTGTAAAAAAATTTAATTAATTAATGTAATCGTTTAAGTTTTTAGAAGATAAACATATATTTGAACATATATATAATTGTATATTTTATAGAGGATGGTGGAAGTTTGGTTAAGATCATTGGAGTTATAGGAAGTCCGAGAAATGGAAGTAATACTGAAATTCTTATAAGAAAAGCATTAGAATCAGCTGAAGAAGTTGGTGCTGAAACTGATTTAATAAATTTAGGTTCAGCTGAAATTGAACCCTGCATAGCCTGTGAAATATGCAAAAGCACTGGTGAATGTGCTATATATGATGATATGCAAGATATAACTCAGAAATTGGGGGAAGCTGATGGATTAATTCTAGGCAGTCCAGTATATTTTGGAAATGTAACTTCACAAATGAAAATCTTTATGGATCGTTCACGTCCCTTGAGAATTGACTTTAAACTTAAAGATAAAGTCGCAGGAGCGATTAGTGTAGGTGCATCACGAAATGGTGGCCAAGAAACAACTATATCGGCCATGCATGAATTCCTGCTTATACATGATGCTATAATAGTTGGTGACGGTGCTCCTCTAGCTCATTATGGTGGAACAGGCATGGGCGGAGTTGTAGGTGACACTAAACAAGATGAACATGGAATAATGACTTCAATTAATCTAGGAAAAAGGGTAGCTGAACTAGCAACTAAATTAGTAAAGCTTTAGAATTAAAATAATAATCCAGTAATATGAATAAATGTATAAATTTATTTTTAACAAATAAAAATAGACTAATTTTACTTTAATTATCGTTTAATGACTATATTTTTATTAAAAAATATTGAAAATTTTAAGAATAAAAAACTGAATATCGAACTATTTAAACCTAATAAATTCTTATGATTTGATTTAACTTATAAAAGAAGAATAAATCAAATTTCGGAGAATAATATGCTAATTGAAACCGATGAAAAACCTGATTCTTATAAATTATTTCCTGAATCAGATTTACAGATATGGATGATTATACCCGCTTACAATGAAGAAAAATTTGTTGGTAAAGTTTTAAAAGACCTCTTTAATCTAGGTTTGAATCTGATTGTGATAGATGACGGATCAAGGGATAACACTTACCAGATAGTTCTAGATATAATAAAAAATCATCCCGGAAGAGGTTATATTTATCAACATCCTATAAATCGAGGATTGGGTGCTACTCTTAAAACAGGTATTGAAGCAGCCCTTAATAAAAACGCTGACATTATGGTGACATTCGATGCTGATGGCCAGCATAACCCGGAAGATATACTTCCAGTTTGTCGTCCTATAATAGAAGGACGAGCCGATGTCGTTATAGGAATACGTGATTTTAATGAAATGCCTCAACATAAAAAACGATCTAATCAAATAATGAATTTAATCACTAGAATTTTCTACAATGCAAATGTTAAAGATTCACAGTCAGGCTTGAGAGCCTTTAATAATAAAGCAGCTAAAGCCCTCGATATTGAATCAAGAGAATACGGGGTTTCTTCAGAAATTATAAGAGAAATTAAACACAAAAATCTTAGAA
>Ga0255362_1000355_pt1 | contig 10109 bp, 8 predicted proteins | sample GFST75r2metaG_FD_186000 | JGI IMG/M metagenome (GOLD analysis project Ga0255362, IMG submission 186000)
ATCCTCTTATTAAATTATGTATGTTAATACTACTGTCATTCCAATTAATCTTTGCCATTTGCTTGTTTAACATCTGTACATAAGAACTTCCATCACTCTGTTGTTTTACCCCACAAATTTTACCTGTGATAATCCCATTTATTGTTTCCTCTAACAGTTCAGCACCGTTTATTTTTAATAATTTGTACAATTCTCCTGCTGTCATAGATTCAGATATGTTAACCTCACTTCTCATAAGCATATCACCCGTATCTATACCAGTATCCATTAGTATAGTTGTATTTCCAGTTGTTATTTCCCCATTTATTAAACTCCAATTTATTGGTGCTGCCCCCCTATACATTGGGAGGAGAGATGCATGTAGATTAATACATCCGAGTCTTGGTATATCAAGTATATGCTTAGTTATGATTTGACCATATGCTACAACAATAATAAAATCAGGTTTTATTTCTTTTAATTTATCAATAATTACAGAGTCTGTTTTTATTTTTTCGGGCTGAAAAATTGGAATTTGATTCGATATTCCGACCTCTTTGATTGGTGAAATTGCTACCTTTTTCCCTCTTCCACTTGGTTTATCAGGTTGTGTTATAATCGCACTTACATTATATTTCTCTATCATTTTCTTCAATGAGGGAACTGCAAAATCAGGAGTTCCCATAAAAACTATTTTCATTATTGCTACCTCCCTATGATAATGTAAAACTTTAAATGCATATTCCTTACAGGCAAGAGCAGATTCCGTTGCAAATCCCTTATTACAATATTCCATTGAATCCACCTTTCGACCTCTTCTTCACTGAACGGATTTGGATAGAATTTCATAGATTCAGGGTTAGAAAGAACTTTCATTAAATCTTTTTTATCATCAATTAGTAATTCCCTCAAATACAATCTTTCTGTCTCAATAATTTTCATAATGCTCCTTTCAATTATAAATTTTCAAACATGTACGCATTATTCTACTATTCCGTAAACCGCTAACCCAAGAATTAGTACCTAATAAATAGTTTACTCATTAATATCATTCCTATATTTTTTTAATTTCTCTTTAAATTCTTCTGTTTTATGGTATCCACAAGATTTGAACTCATAACACCAGCCTCTATATATACAATCTGACACACAAACGTTATATAACTCTGATTCTGTATATTTAATTGAATTCAATACTTCTTGCCATACTTCCCTTGTTTCTTTTGATGCTTGATTACATAATCTTTTTCTTGAACTGCTTATCATTGCTTGAGTTGTAGCAATAAATTCATGTTCAACAAAACTTCCTTGTGGTAATTCATCTCTATTAACACCTGTTCTATCCTCTCTCTGAGTTCTAACCCAGTGCTCTATTCCAAATTTATGCCTTACAAAATGAACTGATACCCAAGATTTTAACTCATACCATTTACATTTAATAAATAATTGCCTTATAGGAGAATGTTCACATAATAACATTCTTCTTTTCCAATTTGAAGATGGTTCTTTTTCACCCGCTTCTTTATTTATAGTCGTTCTGCTGAATCTGCAACATCTCTCCAAGAACCTCTTATACCTAAAAATTTCACTTTCATCATTTTACTCCTTACTTGAAACATTTCTATGTAATATTGGTAGCTAACCAACTTAACTACATATTATGCCTATTAGTGGTTTTATAAGACATATTTTATTGGGATTTCTCTACTACATAAATGATATTCATTCCGCAGTCAAGAGTTCCTTGTAGTTTTGTAAATTCAATCTCTTGCTTTACAATAAGTTCCCAAAGCTCTTTATCTTGTCTTGCATTTTCTAATGCATCACTTCTTGATTGAGAAAACAAACCTGCTGAACTTTTTTCTACAATTTTTACTGGAAAATTTGAAAAGAGAGTATCCATTTCAGAACTTCTCATCATATGCACATAGTGCTTACTTGGGACAGGATAATGTTCTTCATCTTGGACACCTGTATCAAATAACCATTTAGTTGCTTCAATTCCAAATAAGCTTTTTTCCTCCCTGATACCATCTAAATAAAATAATGATGCACCTATGAAACTCATGGCTCCGATAATCAGTTTGCCTCCTGGTCTTAACACTCTAAGCATTTCTTCTATTCCCATTATTTCCTCTTCAAGCAAATAGTTAATAACACCTCCTATACAAACTACGCAATCAAATGATTCATTTTTCATAGTTGGCATATTAACTACATCCAATACGAGAAAATCTTTAATACGTTTGTACAATGATAATTCTTTCATCTTTTCTTTATTAAATTCAATTTGATGAGATGATATATCGGCAACAGTAAGTTCTTTGCACATATTTACAATATCTTTCGTATACCTGCCAGACCCTGCTCCAATCTCAAATACGCAATCCGATGGTTTTATATACCTCTTTAAAATATCTAAATGAACATGATATAAAAGTTCTCCGTGTGCGTCCCTTTCAAGTCTCGTCCACTCTCTATCACCATAATTGTCATAACGATTTCTGGTTAGTTCGGGGTTATAACTCATGAAAACATCTCCTTTTAAAATTTAATAATAGAATATCTGTAATGTCACAAATGTCACCTTCATTCATAAAACCGCCTCCTAAGCATTTAAATTATCTTTAGTTCACATTTAATTACCATTACGAAGTAACTCCAAATAGTACTGCACCTTAGCAACATTTATATCTCATAATAAAATGGTAACATAAATGTATAATACTAGGAAGAAAATGCATAGTTATTTTCTAAATACACAATTTAATTGTAAATAAAAACTCCAAGATACCATTCTCAGAGTTTTTAACTATTTTCCAATTTAGAATTGTATTTTCATCACTAGAATAATTACTGTATTTCCAAACTGGAGAAATACCCTGTCCAAATACCACCAATATTTTTTATTCCTTATACATTCATTTCTGTAAAAGATTTTAATACAACTGCAATATCAAGTATTTGCTTCGAATAAATTCCATTTATCGAGATACTTCCCACATGTTGTGCATCAATAACATCATTGGCATTAATTCTTGAACTATTTCCTATCAATTTTGGCAAATCCAATAAGTTTGTATTCATCAATAACATCTATTACCATATTGCCTTGTTCTATACCTTGATTTACAATCAAATATAAATATAGTAACATATTAGTATAAAAGGATAGTAGCAACATACTTATCATCAATATACAAATTTACAATTGAATTAAGGATACTATATCTTGCAAGAAAAGTAAATGCAATCATTAAATATCTAAGTTGTTATGTGTTTAGTTGAAAATTATTTATAAATTTTATAGGAGGTCAAAATGAAAAAGTACTTTAGAAAAATACAAAAAGAATTAATAATATTCATAATATTAACTTTTCTTTCATATGTCGTAAATTCGTTAAACCCCTACTTTTTAAAAATTCTTTTTGAAGGAAAATATGAGGAAGCAATAATTGGGTATACTGCATGTCTTATTTTATTCATCGCTTTATGTTATTTTTGCAATATAACCCAAACCAAATATAAACTAAAGTTTGACCAAATTTTAAAAGAAGATTATTTTAATAAAGTTGTTAGCTTGAATTATGAAGAATTCTCAAAGAAAAAAGTTGGAGAATATATATCATTTCAAGTTAATGATATCACTGAAATAGGAAATGATTATCTAGGACCTTTAATGGCAATTATTACTCAAAGCATTAGACTTATTACATATTTTGTAGTTATAATTATAACCTTAGATATTAAGGTCAGTTTAATATTGCTTGGTGTATCACTTCTTGGGGTATTGTTTCCTAAATCTCTAGGTACTGAAACTGCTAAAAGAAGAAACAATTACTTAGATTATCAAAAGAAATATTATTCGAAGATTGAAGAATTTTTTAATGGATTTAAAGTTATTAACTTTAGAACTAGAAGCAACATTGAAGGAGATCACAGGAAAAATTTAAAGAAAGTTTTAGATGAAAGATATAAGTACGGAAAAGCCAATAGTTTAATGTGGGTACTAAACGGGCTAGGATCTGAAAGTCTAAATTATATTATATTTTTATATCTAGGATATTTAGCCATTAGAGGAAGTGTTACAACCGGCTTTGCAGTAGCTACTTTTCAGTATGCTCAAAGTTTTATGGAACCAGTGCAAGAAATACTGTATGACATGAGTATGATTAATTCTTCAAAAGGTTTGGTTAAATCATTTCTAGATTTTATTAGAGCTGATAATGAGGAGCATAAAAATATTCGTATTAAGGACTTTGCCGAAGTTAATATTAACAATCTAAATAAAAATTTTTCTGAGTTTAGCTTGAAGAATATAAACTTAAATTTAAAGAAGAATAAAAAATATGCATTAGTCGGATTAAATGGTTCAGGGAAAAGTACATTGTTCAACATTTTATCTTCACATATTAATGACTACTCTGGAGAATTCAAAATTGATGGCAAAGATATTAGTGAAATTGAGCCAAGCTATTTATTTGGTGTTATGAATCAAGATGAATATATGTTTTCTCAAAACTATGATGACAACGTTACTATTTTTAATAGTTATAAAAATATAAATAGTAATGTATTTACTAATGATGCAAAAAAACTAGAGGGATCTAATAACTGTAGATTATTAAGTGGAGGTGAAAAGAAATTAATAGGATTAGTGAGATTATTTAATGAAAATACTCCTATTGTATTACTAGATGAACCTTTTTCGGCAATTGATGAAAGCAAAAAACAAGATTTATTTGATAAAATTTTGTCTTTGGACAAAACTGTTGTGATGATAACTCATGATATAGGTGAAAATTTAGACAGATTTGATAGCATTTTATTTATGGAAAATGGAAGTTTAATTTATAATTTGCCATATGAAGAACTAAAGGATAAAAAAGAGTTTAGATCATTGAAAAATGCAGTAAGTATTTAAAGAGGGGAATTTCATGAAAAGATTCAGTATCCAAGATATTATGAATGATGATCAAGACCAATTTTAACCAAATTAACTTCAAATACTACTGCATCTTAGCTAAAATTATATTTCATAACTACCCAACTATTATTTAGACCTCTTTTTTCTTCCAATTAGAATACGCAAAGTGCTTCTTGTTGATAATATCATCATCGTACACTGTGCAATCACCATGATTCCAATCTGCCTTTATTAATTCAACTACATGTCCATAATTCTGCTTCAAATCATCGAAAGTATTTTGATTTTTTTCTCTTTCGTAATTTTCATTGAGCTCTTGTTGCATTTCTTCTGGAATATTTTCATATTGGTCATTATAATCGTCACTGCCATCCACTTGCGTGTCCCCATTATAATCTTCATTCACATACTCGTTATCAATTATTTCCTGGGCGAACTTATACCCACTTCCATCTATTGGTTTACCTTCCTCAATCATTCCCTTAAATCCATAGGTACCATCAAGTTCAAAGAACTCAGAGCATTCAATATTTCCGGAATAAGGCATTTTGTTAAAGTATTCCCCTTTAAAATAAATTATTTTTTTGGAAGATTTATTTAAATATTTACCCTTAAGCATTTTACCTTTTTCAAATGTTCCAGAAAACATCAATTTTAGTGAGTTCTTATTAGCATAATACTTGCCTTGTCCTGAATATTTTCCATCAATAATTAAGCCTTGATATTTCATTATGTTTGGTGAATAAAAAGTAGTTGTATATCCTTCTGTCTGCTTACCTTCACCGTTAAATTTGCAGTTAAAAATCAATTCATTTTCTTCTCTAAATTTATTGGTATATTCCCCACTAATAATCTTACCATTTTCACATTTTAAAGAATATAAAAGTGTACCATCATCTAAATGCCATTCATCCATGCCATTATGTATGATACCATTGATAAATTCTCCTCTGTATTTTACCATTTCATTGTTTTGATTGACGCATAACTCTCCGTCCTCACTATTATAACTATATTCATTATTATCCAGATTAATTTTTGATGCCAATTGAATTTTTCTTAAAATCGGATAATATTTATTGTTCAAAATTGATTCAGTTGCTCCGTTAAAATCCATCCATAAATGATCTAATAAAACTGAAATAAATATCTTTTTTGAAAGTTGTTTCACTAATGTTTTTAGCTCATTACTTTCATCATTTGGATTACGCTCAAGTTCACTAAGTAAAGAAAAACTATTATATAAATTAAATAATATTTCTATTTCTTTTCCTGTTAATATATCTCTTAAATTTCCTATATTTTTAACCCAATCTGATATAATATTTAATTTATTTGTTTCCACTGCTTTTGTTTTTAGCATTTGTGTTGAATATAACATTTTAAGAATACTTATATTTGAAACCAGGTCGTAGTACACTATTAATGCGCTCTCCCTAATGATTTCTTTATCTTTATTTTCCTCTTTATTACTAATATCCTTCCAAAGTTTATTACTTTCCATGCTTGCTCTCCAAATAGCATAGGACAATAATCCAGTTACTTCAATACCAACAACTGAAATATAATAATACACATAATCACCAAGCTTTATTGGTGTAGCAATATCAATAATTAATCCACTTGTATTGACATTTATAGCCCCCCACTTCACAATTAAACTCAATACCGATATTAATATAACTGGGCAAATCAAAATCCAAACTAAATATTTTCTTATAAAATCTCTAACTCTATAGCCTTTTTCCATTGCAAACTCTCCTTTTGCTCCTTCAGAGATTTTTTTCATCATATAAAGTATATACCAAATTATATATTTTTGTTAATGTATAATTTTAGGTGTCACTAAATTGTTTTATTAAAAAACCATCTGTACCTTAGCACAGATGGTTTTTTGCTCTAAAATAACTTGTCACTTCCTCAGTTATTCAATTGAAACACTTTATCAACATCCCTAACTCTATCCTTATCAATAAACCCTTCATCAGCCATTCCTTGCATTATACCTATAACCTTATCATGTGGAAGTGGCCTTCTATAAGGCCTTTCCTCTGTTAATGCTTGATAAATGTCAATGCACCCCATAAGTCTAGAATTAAAATCCAGTTCACTTGCATTTTTACCATAAGGATACCCAAAACCATTCAATTTTTCATGATGATTGGCGGCCCATTCTGTTATATCCTCAAAACCACTGATTTTTGATAATGCAACTCTCGTGTAATATGTATGTGATTTTATTATATCAAACTCATCTTCAGTAAGTTTATCCGATTTATCCAAAATGCTGTTAGGAACTGCCAATTTCCCTAAATCATGAAGATTTGCCGCAATAACTAGTCTTGTTTTCTCATCAAAACCATAATTATAGTAATCTGACATTATAGCCGCTTTCTCTGCAATTCCCTTGGAATGTTTCCTAGTAAACTTTGACTTTGAGTCAATTATTTGTGAAAACACGTCTGTCATTTTCACTATATCTATTAGGCTTAGTTCCACTGTGTATTGTGGGGTGTATTTGTCTAATGCCGAATTAATAAAATTATCTCCCAGATCCAATCTAAAACTTGTACTCCCCATTATTTCCAAAAATGCTTCACATATTTCAGTTTTAAAAATCTTTCCGCTCTGCTGATTTACAAACTGTTCTATTTTTCTTTTGTTTTCGTCACACATCTTATCAAGAGTAAATCCATTTTCCATAAAATCAGCAAAACAAATTATTTGAGACATAAGTGGTATTTCGTGTCCCATTAATTTATAGAACCCTGAACCATCATGTTTTTCATGATGGTATTTTATAATATTTTTCCGTTTTTTTAAAAATGGGTAGTTTTCTACATTACGCTCACCCGTTATACAATGTTCCATTGCGTGTTCTTTATCATTTATTTTATCATGAATAACATCATTATTAGCTTCACATATCCCATTGTCATGCAAAATCGCAAGTGAAACAATATCATACAAGTCTTCATCCTTAAATCCCAATTTTTTAGCTATTCTAAGTGTAATGTAGGCAACCCTTTTCCCATGGTTTGTCCTTCTGCCTGCTATATCTATTTCTACAAAATCTAGTGCAAATGATACTGCTAGTAAAAACTCGTTTAAATTAAATTTCATGGTTTGTCGCTCCCCTCAAATCTTTTATATACATAAACAGTATTTGTTCAAAGTACAGAGTGAAAGTGCGAATCCTCTTGTTAATTTACGCAGTATAACTTTTATCTAAAGATATAATTCTAAATATTTTTATATTGGCATCTGACTATAATTTTTGTACATAACTGCCACTTTTTATGAAAATCAAAACTAGCACCTCAGCAGGTTTTATATTTTAACCCCGCTTAAGTGCTAGTTTAATACATTATTTATTTCTGTTTTTTACTCTATTGGGTTTTGCTTTTGGTCTTGGTTTCATTGATGACTCATCAACTTTTTTGTCAGCTTTAATCCTTTTATTCTTATCCCCAACCCAAAAATCTGCTGTTGTTAAAACTGACAATAAAACTACAGCTGTTCCTATATAATATTGCCAGCTACCTTCCTTGTATCTAGTTGATAAAAAGGCACTAAGTACTAGTAGAACCACGGACAGAATGGTAGATCCAATTTTAATTGGCAAATTTACTTTTACCTTACTTAGTATAAATACCTTTAATACATTATACAATACTATAGCTATTACTGAAAAAACAACTACTTTTAATAACATACCCACTGTTGCTCCCATTTTTATCACTCCCACAAAATTATACTACATTTCTTCTACTACGCCTATTCCTAATAATTTTAATCCATTTTTTATTACCTGTGTTGTTGCCTCTGTAAGTTTAAGCCTTGCATTTCTAACAGCTTCATCTTCCTCTGTACTTATTCTATTGCTATTATAAAATTTGTTAAAAGCTTTTGCGATTTCAATAATATGTCTTGTAAGTGTTGATGGTTCTAATTTATCTATGGCGCTAAGAATAGCACTTTGGAAGCTTTCTAAAAGTTTTATAAGATCAAAGTCTTCAGGTGTATCTAATTTGGAATAATCTGTTTTTCCTTGTGAAGTACCAAGTTTTCTTAGTATGCTGCTACCCCTTGCATAAGTGTATTGAACGTATGGACCTGTTTCTCCGTCAAAACTAAGCATTTCCTTCCAGTCAAACACAATGTCCTTCTCTCTTGTGTTTTTAAGAAAAGTAAACACTATAGCACCTATTCCTACTGTTTTTGAAACTGTCTCTTTATTTTTAAGCTCAGGGTTTTTTTCATTAATTACTTGAAGAGTTTTTTCTACAGCCTCATTTAGAAGTTCATCAAGAAATATAACATCGCCCTTTCTTGTTGAGAACTTTCTGTCCGTAAATCTCACCATACCATAACTAACATGATTACAATCCTCAGCCCAGTCATGGCCCATTAGTTCTAATGTCTTAAATAGTTGCTTGAAATGAAGTTTTTGATCACTTCCAACTACATAAATGCTTTTATAAAAGTCATAAGTCTTTTTTCTGTACTCCGCTGCTGCCAGATCTCGAGTTGCATAAATCGTAGCACCGTCCGATTTTTTAATAATACAAGGCGGCATGTTATAATCCTCAAGCATTACTACCTTAGCCCCATTACTGGTAACCAGAATGCCCTTTTTATCTATTTCCTCAACTATAGCATCCATCTTATCATTGTAGAAACTTTCGCCTGTATATGCATCAAATTTTACATTAAGCAATTTATATACAACTTCAAATTCCTTTAAACTTAATTCTCTAAACTTTTTCCAAAGCTGAACTTCTTCCTCTTCACCATCTTCTAGTTTTTTAAAATATAATCTTCCTTCGTCCTCAAGAGATGGATCTTTTTCTGCTTCAGCATGAAATTTCACATATATTCTTAGAAGCTCTTTTATTGGTTCTTTTTCCAAAGCATCTATGTCACACCATCTTTTATAGGCTGAAATAAGTTTACCAAACTGAGTGCCCCAGTCTCCAAGATGATTTATACCTATACAATTATACCCTTCAAAACTCAACATTTTGTATAGCGAATTTCCTATAGATGTACCAAATAAATGACCTACGTGAAATGGCTTTGCAATATTAGGTGATGAAAAATCTATAGTTATATTTTTACCATTTCCAACCTTTGAAGCACCATACTCATCTTTTTCCTTTAATATTTTTTCTAGAGTATTTTCACTAAAGGCACCTTTGTC
>Ga0255362_1000356_pt1 | contig 10109 bp, 7 predicted proteins | sample GFST75r2metaG_FD_186000 | JGI IMG/M metagenome (GOLD analysis project Ga0255362, IMG submission 186000)
GAAGTTTTATTGTTACTCCAAGTTTCTCTGCTTCTTCTTTAATCTTATTGTTTAGCTCCTTAAACCCAACTTCCATTTTATCTAAATCCACTAACATAATCATTGTAAAGTAGTTTTGGAGAAGTGTTTGATTTATATCCATAATATTTATTTTATTTTCCGATAGCAAAGTTGATACCCCTTGAATAATACCTATTTTATCTTCACCAATTACAGTTATAAATGCTTTCATTTTAATATGCCCCCTAATTATAATTTTAGTAAAATATCGTAATTCAACTTAATAAAAAAAGAGACTAATATTAGTCTCTGAATTACAAACAAAATAAAGGAAAATAATACTAAATGCTTAATAAATAGCATATTACTACTCTTTATAAATGTTCTCTGTTCTTTTACCTGAGAGTTTCACTAAAAAACTTAGCTTTCCCCTTCGGTGCTCTTTGAGTCTCTCCAGAGTTTCGTCCAATAACGGTCTAATACTATCCCACTATCTTCATTCGAATTATTAAATTGATAAGGTTATTTTAACACAATACATTTAGACTAATCAATACAAACTTTTTGTTTGTTTTAATATTTTTAAATAATAAGAGATTCTTTTAAATTAAATAATATTTTTTCTGGATGCTCTGCCTCCATAATAGATGACATGACTGCTATCCCCGATGCCCCATTTTTCATTACTTCTGGAGCATTTTCTGAATTAATTCCGCCTATTGCAATAACAGGTGCTTTAACTGCAGAGCAAATTTTATTTAAAAAGGAAATTCCCCTCCCTTCTAACCCCTTTTTACATTCTGTATTATATATGTGTCCAGCAAGTGCATAGTTTATGTGCATTTTATTTACAATTTCAGCTTCTTCTAAAGAATGTATAGAAACACCCTTTATTCCCTTGTATTCTTTATGAAAACTGAGTAGATCATTATACGTGAAATGTATACCATCAGCCTTTGACCTCCCACTCACCTGATAATTACCATTTACGATAACTTTAATACTGCTCTTTACTGCTTTTTTTACTTCCATTGTCAATCTATATAACTGCTCATCCTCCAAATCTTTTTCCCTAATTATAATTGCATCTGCACCATATTTTGCACAAGCTTTTGCTATATTACACAAATTTCCATATCTAATAAGTTTTCTATTTGTAATAATGAATAACTTTCCTTGCATTTCATTAACACTCCTTTTTATTAAATATTAGAAACAATTAACTAAAAATAAATCAACCTCCTCCTACAAACCTTATTAATTCAACCTTTGATTCTGATCCTAGCTTTTTAGTCTTGAATTCATCTTTTGGAATAATTTCAAGATCAACTTCGATAACAATTCTTTCTGCATCAATATTTAGTTTTTTTAATAAATCTTCAATTGTTATACCTATTTCAAAATCTTTCTCCTCGCCATTAATTATCATCACTTTGCCCCCTTTGCTTTATAGTTTAAATGTGATTATAAATCCAAATTTTCATTATTTAATATTTTCTTCATAGTTCTAGCTGAACACATCTTTCCACACATAGTGCAAGTCTCAGGATGCTCTGGTGAAGATTCTTTTCTATATCTACGTGCTTTTTCACTGTCAATAGCTAGATTAAACATTGTTTCCCAATCTAAATCTGCTCTTGCCCTGCTCATGGCATTATCCCAATCTCTTGCACCTTTTATTCCCTTGGCAATATCTCCTGCATGAGCTGCAATCCTAAATGCTATTATTCCTTCCTTCATGTCTTCAATAGTAGGTAAACGTAAATGTTCTGCTGGAGTAACATAACATAAAAAATCCGCTCCACTAGAAGCTGCTATTGCTCCTCCTATTGCTGCTGTTATATGATCATATCCTGGAGCAATATCTGTAACTAGTGGTCCTAAAACATAAAATGGTGCACCATGACATAATTTCTTTTCCAAAAGCATATTAGCTTTTATTTCATTTAGTGCCATATGTCCTGGTCCCTCAACCATAACTTGTACGTTTTTATTCCAAGCCCTTTTTGTAAGTTCTCCTAATGTGATAAGTTCTTTTATCTGAGATGCATCCGTTGAATCATCAATGCACCCTGGTCTACAGGCATCACCTAAAGAAATAGTTATATCATATTTTTCACATATATCTAAAAGTCTATCGTAATATTCATAAAAAGGATTTTCTTTCTTGTTAATTTCCATCCACGCAAATAAAAGACTTCCACCTCTTGATACAATATTGGTAAGTCTTGGATTTGCCTTAATAACTTTTGCAGTTTCTAGATTCATACCTGCATGAACTGTTATAAAATCAACACCATCTTTACCATGTTTTTCAACAACTCTAAAGAAGTCATCCACAGTTAAATCCTGTAGTTCTTTATCATTAAAACCAATAGCATCATACATTGGCACTGTTCCAATCATTGCTGTGGACATTTCTATTACTTCTTTTCTAAGATGTTCCGTCTTTCCATAGTTGGATAAATCCATAATTGCATCTGTTTTCATCTCCAGTGCTACTCTAACCTTGTCGAGTTCTTTTTCTAAATTTGGGCAATCCTCTGATATACCTAAATTTACATTTATTTTTGTTTTAAGTCCTTCTCCAACTCCTGCTGGCTCTAGTGACATGTGATTTTTATTTGCTGGAATAACTACCACGCCCTTTGCAATAAGTTTACATAATTTTTCTTCCTCCATATTTTCATTTTTTGCAACCACTTTCATTTCCTTTGTAATAATTCCCCTTTTAGCAGCATCCATTTGTGTTGTGTAATCCATTTTTCACACTCTCCTTTAAATTTAGGTATCTGAAATAAAATAAAAGCCAGACGCAGGAAGCACGTCTGGCTTTTATTTTAAATTTTTGCAATAAAAAAAGCTTACAAAAGCAAGCTGGATTTAAAATAAAATCTTTGCTTCCCTACGGTGGTCTTAACCACATCAGGTTCGTAGAGTTGGAATTCAATTCCTCTCAGCCTATTGGCACCCCTAGCAATCATTTCTTATTCAATTAACATTTTTATTATACTATAAAAAAAAAACAATGTAAAATATATTTTTAATACTGAAAACATATTAATTATAACAGTTTAATACATTTGTTCTTAAATTTGAATTGAAATTATACATGTTTACTGGTATATTTTTATGTGATACATAAAAATATAAAATTAAGGTGGTATTATATATGAAGAATTTAGAAATAGATTCTGAAATCAATAAAATTTTGTCAGAACTTGAAAAAGTAAAATATAAAAATTTCAATAAAACCATTTTAATTTGTAACCAAGCAATTGAAATGTGCAAAAAAGCTGATTTTCATATTGGAATTTCTTTATGCCTTTATAGAAAGGGTGAAGCCCTAAGTGCATTAGGCAAATATGATGAATCTTTATCTATTCTTTTTGATTCAATTAATTTATCTCAAAAAAATAATATTTGTGATTTACAAATAGCTGCTCAAATAATTATAGGCAATATATTATTCGAGCTTGGCGATTACGAAAAAAGTTTTGATTTTTATATTTCAGCAAAGAAGCTTGCGACGAAAATAGCTTCAAGTAAAAATTATTTCTCAAATTCATGTTATGAAATTTATTCTGCAAAAGCGTGTACAAATATTGCAGAAGTATATAAAATACTTGGTGACTTTGAAAATGCATTTGTTTATTATAAGGAAGCAGAGATCCTAGACAAAAGTGTGAATTATAGTTCTACTATGGGAGTATCTTTGAGTAATCTTGGTCAAATAAATTATATAAATGGTGATTATGATTCCGCAGAAATATTAATTAAACATGCTTTAAAAACAATGGCATTTTACGAATATAATGTAGCTATAGCTGAAACCTATGGACTATTAGCATCCATTTACGATAAAAAAGGAAGCTACGATAAAGCCAAAAACTACTTTTATAAAGCAATAAACGTTGATATTCAATATTCTAATAAATATTATAAAATTGATGCTCTTATATCCTATAGTGAATTCTTATTAAATCGCAAGGACACTAATAATGCATTACATCAATTAAAAAAAGCTTATAATATTGCAAAATGCAATAACCTAATAACCAAAAGTATGGACATATGCAAAATTGTTTCAAGTGTATATGAAAAATTGGATGATACTTATAACGCCCATAAATATTATAAACTATATTTTAGTTTTGAAAACTATCATAACCAGATTATTAAAAATCAAAGAACTGATACATTAAAGATAAAAAATAAATTATCTAATCTTGAAAAAGAAAAAACAGATATCCTAAAGAAAAGTGAAAAATTAGATAAAACCATTAAAAATATATCAATAATAAGCGAACTGGGCCAAAAAATAACCTCAACTCAGGATTTAGACTCAATTTTACAAATATTAGGCACTACTATAAAAACAATTATGAATTCAGATAGTTTTGCACTTGCGTTATATGATGAGAATAAAAAATTGCTTAAGTATGATTATTGTAATGAGAATAATGAATTCATGAATTTACCCAATGTACTCATAAAAAGCAGATCAAGTATTGCTGCTTATTGCCTTAGGAAAAATAAATTCATAGTTATTGATGATATTAAATCACAATTTTCAAACTATGTAGACAACCCTAACTATATAAAAGATAATATGCATAATTCTTGGATTAATTCTGCCATTTATTCTCCACTTGTTGTAGGCAATAATTTTGTTGGTATTATGACAGTTCAAAGTGCTAAAAAGAACGCTTTTACCGCATATAAAATAGAAATGATGAAGGCACTTTCTGCCTATGCTGCAATTGCAGTAAATAACTCAATAAAAACTATGAATTTAAAAAGTGAGATTGATAAAAGAAAAAAAGCTCAACATGATCTTCAAAAACTAAATGATACTCTCCGTTTTCTTTCTGAAAATGATAGTTTGACCGGTATTGCCAATAGAAGGAAATTTGATGCTGCCTTAGAAGATGCCTGGATAAAAGCCAAAATGTATAAAGACGCCCTTTCCTTAATTATTCTAGATATAGATTTTTTCAAAGAATATAATGATGCATATGGTCATATTGAAGGTGATAACTGCCTTGCCATGATTGGAAAATTACTCACCCAATCACTTCAAGAGAATTATACTGTTGCTCGATATGGTGGAGATGAATTTGTAATTATATTACCTGATTCTTTGCTTAAAAATACCATTGAATTTGGAAATAAGCTTATAAAAAAAATTGAGCATATGAAAATTAAGCATTCAAATTCAAAAATTAAAAATATTGTAACAATAAGCCTTGGGGGAGCATGCGTTGTTCCAAATGATAATATTAGTATTATGCAATTTATAAAATTTGCAGATGACGCTTTATATACTGCCAAGCTTAATGGCAGATCTCAAATAGTTGCCAAAGAAATAGCTGAAATCAATAATGTTATCATTAATTAACCCTTATTGATTTTTTAGCATTTCTTCTATTTGTTCAGATTTAACTGGTTTGCTAAATATGTAGCCTTGCACAATATCGCATTTTTTATCATTTATTATTTGTAATTGCTCTATGGTTTCAATTCCCTCCACCACTACTTCAATATCAAGATCGTGTGCAATATTAATAATTCCATTAACTATAGATTTTTGTTTTGAATTTGTACATATATCATCTACAAAAGATTTATCTATTTTTAATATGTTTATTGGTATAGTTCTTAAATAAGTTAGTGATGAATAGCCTGTACCAAAATCATCCAAAGCAATTCTTATACCATATTGTTTTAATTGTTTTAATATTTTCACGTTTTTATCCATAGACTCCATAAGTACGCTCTCTGTTATTTCAATTTCAACTAGCTCTGGTTTTATTCCAGCCTTATCAATAGAATTTTTAACATTTTTAACAAAGTCCACTTGTTGGAGTTGAACCGAAGACACATTAATTGAAATACGTATTTCAGAATAATTTTTATTAATCCATTTCATATTTTGTTTTAGTGCTGTTCTCATAACCCATTCACCTATAGGAATTATAAGTCCTGTTTTTTCAGCTATTGGTATAAATTGAATTGGTGATAAATATCCTAATTCTTTACTATTTATCCTTACCAATGCTTCATTACCTATAATTTTACCGGTTTTTAAATCAATTTGTGGTTGATAACATAGGTATATCTCATTTTTACTAATTGCAGTTCTGAGAACTCTCTCTATTTTCATATCATTGATTATTTTTTCAGACATGGTTTCATCATAAAATTTATATCTGTTTTTCCCTTCATCTTTTGCCTTATACATGGCAGTATCAGCATTTTTTAAAATTATATTAGTATCATTTCCGTCCTTTGGAAACACAGTTATACCTATACTTGCCCCTGTAAATAGCTTAATCTTGTCTATATTAAATTTTTTATGAAATACATTTAATATTTTACTGCTCAATGCTACTATTTCCTCATCGCTTTTTACCTCTGTCATCATAATGAGAAATTCGTCTCCACCAAATCTGCATATCATATCATTTTCTCCGATTACAGTAGACACCTTTTCACTTATCACCTTTAGTAATTTGTCCCCAACATCATGACCAAATGAATCGTTTATCTTTTTAAAATCATCCAAATCCACAAATAATACTGCACCATTCACACCTTTTGTAACACTATTTATAATTTGTTCATTAAGTTTTTCTATAAATTTAGTTCTATTTGGTATTCCTGTTAAAACGTCATAATAAGCAAGCTCATTTACCATATTTTGTGCATCTTTTGCAACGGAAATATCAGAAAAAGTTCCTAATATCTTTATCGCCTTACCATCAGTATTATATATTACTTTTCCTCTATTAAGTACCCATATTTTTTTCCCAAATGATGTAATTATCTCAACTTCATTTCTGAATACTTGGTTTTTTTTGTTTATATGCTCTCTAATATCAGTATAAAATTTTTTATTATTATCAGGTATTATTGCAATTTCTATTAATTTTTTTATATCATCATAGTTATTTTTATATCCTGTCATTTTACTGAAATTGTCTGAAGCATAAAAGTCATTTGTTTCTAAATTCACTTCCCATATCACATCATTTATCCCTTCTACTGTTTCTCTATATTTATTTTCACTTATTTCAAGTGCATTTTTGCTCTTATATAGTTGTTGATATTGATTACGAAGTTCTTCCTCAGTTACATACAATTCCTCATATACGGAAGATAATTCAGCATAATTATTATTTAATTTTTCAATCATATCATTATATTTATTTGTAAGCTCACCCATTTCGTCCTTTACATTATAATCAGGTATTTTAATCAATTCACCTGGTTGTGCGACTTTCATAGATGATATTAACTTAGTTATTGGTTTTGTAATAGACCTTGAAAAAATAATACTTACTATGGTTGATATTATTAAAACTAACAAAGTTATTCCCATAATAATATATAATTCAATTGAACTAATTTTATTTATTTCATTCATATCTTCACTCATAACAAAAATCCACTTAGTGTCTTGTATTACTATAGCTGCCATAAATTTATTTTGATTTTGATACCGATAATTCCCTATCTTGACAATAGTAGAATTATTATATTTAATGTTCTTAACCATATTTTTCACTTCACTATTTTCAACTTTACTCCCTATTTTATTGGAATCCGGATGGTAAATAATAGTTCCACTGTCATCAACCAAGTAAGCATAGCCTGTTTGCCCCATCTTAACATTTGAAAATATATTTTTTAAGTAATCTGAATAGATATTCCCAATAAAAATTCCGATTATTATGCCATTGTCATTTCTAATTGGTGACGCTATGGAAAACAAAACTTTATTGTTTTCTGAAGAAAAAACAGATTGCTGGATGTTCACTTTACCCTTTAAAGCTTCTTCAATGGATTCTTCATCTTTTATATTCCCTACCTTAGAATTACTACTAAATAATACTTTTCCATTCTTATCTGTAATATCACAACTATATATTTCAGAATTATCATTAATAATTTTTTTTATCTGATCTTGCATTTTATCAGCATCTGATTTTTTTAAATCTTCTTGAGTTTTTTCTGAAAAATCCACCATATCACTTTTTTGTGAATACACCTCGATTTTTAATTTTTCTGAATTTAACCTTGATGTTAACGCATCATTCTCAGCCGTTGTTAACTGAATAACATTATTTTTACTATTATTCACAAAAATAATAGAGGTATAATGATATATTAAAAAGCTCACTATTAATATTGGAATAGAAACCATCAAAATTATGGTAATAGGTAATTTTTTCTTTATAAGCATATATAATCTCCCTTGCTTGGAATAATAGACATAAAATCATATTGTTTTCACAAAATACATATATTTAATGTTACTTTATTTTTCTATCTTTATCAACAAAAGTATAAAATTTTAGTTTTTTTGTTGTAAATAATTCATTTATTTTCCATGAGTATATTTTTTATAATTAAGTAAACTAAATGTGAAAATATTATTACTAAGAAAGGGTGTTTATAATGGGAAAACAATTAAAATCTAGTACTAATAACCAATGGGCATCACAAAATATTAAACCTCCTGTTACTCCAAATAATTCTAGTAAGAAAGAAAAAACAGCTACTGACAACCAATGGGTATCAACATCTAAGAACAATTCCTCTGAAAAATAGATCTTAGCTATCTGAAATAAAATATGTGGGTAACTCATAATTTTAAATCTATGGGTTATCCACATATCTACTGAAATTCCTATGTTCTTTTATGATTCTTGACTTTTCAGCCAGTTTTTCCTCAATAATAATTTTCTCTTTATCAGCTTTAAATAATTTTTTTTTATAATAATTATTTTGTTCTCTAAGCTTGTCGTTATCTTTTTTATAATAATCCACTTTTTCTTTTTGCCATGCAATTTCTTTTTGGTTCTCAATCTGTACAAGTTTTATTTTTTCAAATTCCGACAATATTTTTTTGAAATAATTTTTCAAATCCCTTATTTCAAATGTTCCATTATCTTCACTTATTTCGTTTTCTCCATCTACGCTTTTTTCTTCTAATGTAAGATTTTTTATCTCTCTGCACGTAATTGTCATATTTAAAGTGTTTTCATCAATAATTTCAGAAAAAAAAGTATCCTTTATAACCTTTGTAGTTGTATCTAAAACATCTATTGCAATCCTATTATCATCACTTTTACTCACCACTAATAAAATGGTTTTATCTGGTGAAACGCAAAACATTTTAGGTTTCTTAAATGTTGTATTTACTATATCAATACTTCTTTCGTTTAATATATCAATAACTTGAAGTTTATTTAAACCTGCATTTATTATATATAAAAATCTTCCACACAGTTCCATTGAAGCTATTAATGATTTTTTTTCAAAATCTATTTCAATATTTTTCCCATTTACACTATCTAGTATAAATATATTGCTCTTATATTTTTCTGTAAGTCCACCTTTGTTTGCAACGTATATGTGTTTACCTTTTTGTCCAATGCAAAACTTGAAAGGACTGTTTCCTAAATTTTCATATTTTGAAATCAGTTTTAAATTTGAAGTATCAAATGATTTTAATTCTTTTTTTAATATATCTAATATGAAAATTATTTTTCTTGTTTTATTCAATTCTATACAGCTAGCAGCGCTAAACCCAGATATGCTACCTATTTTATCCCCATTAGTTAAATCATAAACCCATACTTTTTCCGTATCACAAATGTATATTTTATGATTTAGCAAATCCACGTTAATTTTACCATTATTATGGATATTCCAAATTTTATTAATTTTATATTGTTTGTCAATAGACACAATTTTATTTGTTTTATAGTTAAGAAAATATACATTATTATTTTCATCTAAATATATGTTATTATGCGGGGTTTCCATCTCAATTTTATTTATTATTTTATTACCATCTGCAATTGTAATATAACTTTTATTAGAATTACATAAAAAAATCACATACTTTTTTTCTATCACAAAATATATCTCACCACCTAATTTATTGATCACTGGATTTTCTTCTTAAAAAGCGGTTAATAAAAGTCTTGTTCCTCTCCAATTCAACATCATCCATTAGTTTTTTGTTTTCTTCACTTAAAATATTTACCTGTTTTTGAAGTAAAACATTTCTTTCATCATTTTCCTTAAGTTGTTTT
>Ga0255362_1000357_pt1 | contig 10101 bp, 7 predicted proteins | sample GFST75r2metaG_FD_186000 | JGI IMG/M metagenome (GOLD analysis project Ga0255362, IMG submission 186000)
TTCAAAATTATACTTCAAATCTTTCCTTATCAACTTCAATTGGTGCTGAAATAGGATATACTCCTTTAAAACAACCAAGACAATATTTTCTATCTTCACCTAAAGTTTTTAGAAGAGAATCTATACTTAGATATCCAAGACTATCTGCACCTATATAATCTCTTATCTCCTCTACTTCCTTATAAGAACCTATAAGCTCTTTTCTATATGAAATATTTATTCCGAAATAGCATGGATATTTTACAACAGGTGATGACACTCTAAAGTGAATTTCCTTGGCTCCTGCTTGCCTAAGTAAATCTACAAGTTTCTTACTAGTTGTTCCTCTTACTATAGAGTCATCTATAATAACAACTCTTTTACCTTCAATATTAACCTTTAATGCGTTTAGTTTTACAGATACAGCCTTTTCCCGAAGCTCCTGAGTTGGGGCAATAAAAGTTCTTCCCACATATTTATTTTTAATAAGACCAATGCCATATGGAATTCCAGATGCTTTTGCATATCCAACTGCCGCTGAAAGGCCTGAGTCTGGAACACCAATTACAATATCTGCTTCTACAGGTGAGTCATGGTAAAGTTGTTCTCCAGCCAGTTCCCTAGAATTGTACACACTTATTCCATCAATAACACTATCAGGCCTTGCAAAATAAATATATTCAAAAGCACAAGTTTCACACTTAGTTTTTTCCGCAAAATTTATACTCTTTATTCCTTCTTTATCTATGATTACAATTTCTCCTGGATTAACATCCCTTACAAGTTCTGCCCCAACAGCATCAAGCGCACAGCTTTCTGAACACAAAATATAACTATTATCAAATTTACCTATACAAAGAGGTCTTATACCATTAGGATCTCTGACCCCAATTAATTTATCCTCAGTTAAAATTACAATAGCATATGAGCCCTTTATGGCTTGCATAGTATCAACCACTGCATTTTCTATGCCTTTTTTTGCACTTCTTGAAATCAAATTTAGTATTACTTCAGTATCTATTGAGGTTTGAAAAAGTGTTCCACCATCCTCTAATAATTCCTTTATAACATCCGCATTTACAAGATTACCGTTATGAGCTATAGAAATGGATCCCAATTTGCAATTACTTAGTATTGGTTGAGCATTAACAACATTACTTCCACCTGTAGTTGAATATCTAACGTGGCCAATTGCTGCATTACCAGGCATTTTGTCTAAATTTTCTGTATTAAATACATCAGTTACAAGTCCCATACCTTTTTGGAGATTAATTTCACCGTTATTACATACCGCAATACCAGCACTTTCCTGCCCTCTGTGTTGAAGTGCATATAGACCGTAATATGTTAAATGTGATACGTCTATATTTTCATTGGAGAATATTCCAAAAACGCCACATTCCTCTTTAAATTTATCTTGCTCTAGATCTATCAAATTAAACCTCCTCTATAAGTAATTATTTACCTGTGATTCTTTTTAATATTTCAACATAAGCCTCTTTTACACTACCCATATCTCTTCTAAATCTATCTTTATCTAATTTTTCATTAGTATGCACATCCCATAACCTGCATGTATCTGGTGATATTTCATCTGCTAATAGTATTTCCCCATTATATCTTCCAAATTCCAATTTAAAATCAATAAGTTTAATATCTTGCTTTAAGAAAAATTCTTTAAGTATATCATTAATTTTGCTTGTCATTGAATATATAGTTTTTAATTCTTCAAATGTGCTAAGACCTATTGCAACTGCATGAGTATCATTTATTAATGGGTCATCATAATCATCATTTTTATAGCATATTTCTAATACTGTAGTTTTTAAAGGTGAACCCTCTTCAAGTCCAAGTCGTTTAGCCATACTACCTGCTGCTACATTTCTAACTATTACTTCAAGTGGCACTATTTGAACTTTTTTGCAAAGTTGATCTTTTTCATTTAATTTTTCAATAAAGTGTGTTTTTATTCCATGTTTTTCTACAAGTTCAAATAGCATAGTTGTTATACTGTTGTTAAGTAAACCTTTGTCTTCTATTTGTCCTTTTTTTATTCCGTTAAAAGCTGTTGCATCATCTTTATAATGAATTATTACCTCATCTGATTTTTCTGTAGCATATACCTGTTTTGCTTTTCCTTCATATAATAATTCTTTCTTCTCCATTATAATTCCACTCCTTTTTCGTTTTCACTAATAAATTTACTTTTCATATCTTTTCTAAATAAAACCAATTTTTCTTTTAAATCAGGATATTTTAATGCCAATATTTGAACTGCAAGCATTCCTGCATTGTAACTGTTGTTTATTCCAACGGTAGCAACAGGAATTGACTTTGGCATCTGCACTATAGCTAAAAGTGAATCCATTCCGTTTAATGCGGCATTTATAGGAACTCCTATAACTGGCAGTGTTGTATGGGATGCAATTACGCCTGGAAGATGTGCTGCAAGTCCTGCTCCTGCTATAATACATTCATAATTTTCTTTTTCTAAATTATGAATTACCTCCACCAATTTTTCTGGAACTCTGTGAGCTGATAAAATATGCGCACTATATTCTATGCCAAATTCTTTCAGTACACTCGCAGCACCCTTCATCGTCTCTACATCTGACTTACTTCCAAAAATAATCGCTACTTTCATTAAAATACCTCCTTAAATTTAAAAACTCCACAAATAGAATGAGTAAATTCATTTGCAGAGTAGCCAATTAGTAGATTTAAAGAATAAGACTTTAACTCTACTATAATAAATTTACCCATAGTGAGAAAGTTACGGCTTTCTGTAGATACTCCCAAACCAATTATCAGGATTATATGGATATATATTTTTTTTTATCTTAATTAAATATTAACATTAGCGCTCTAAAAAGTCAATATGATTACGTGTAAATTCAACATAACATTCGTGTAGTGACGTATGTTATGTTGAATTGTCAACTTTACATTCGTTATTTTAGCAAAATAATATTTTTATTTTTGTTGCAATTTTGTAATTATATGGTATAATTATCATATAATTCACATTTGAGTTATAAGACATCATTCATGATTACAAATAATATATCCCCAAGTTAATCTATACCATAATAAATTATGGTAATTTATAAAGGAGGTTTTATCATGAACAAATCTTTACAAAAACTACTTTTACTTGCCCTTATCATTTCCACAACTGCATTACCCTCAAACGCATTACTTAATGGGACAAACTCAACAAGTGTTACTAAATCCAAAACCACATTTAACGCAAAACCTTTTATCAAAATTAAAAGGTCATCAACCTCAGGACCAGTTGGATATAATCCAACACAAATTAAAACTGCTTATGGATTGAATAATGTGTCAGCTACTGGTGCAGGCGAAACAATTGCAATTGTTGACTCTTATGGAAGTCCAACAATTCAAAATGACTTAACTTCTTTCTCAAATCAATTTGGTCTTGCCAAAGCTAACCTAACAATTGCATATCCAAGTGGAAAGCCAAGTACAAATGATGCTGGCTGGGCTCTAGAAACATCTTTGGATGTTGAATGGGCACATGCCATCGCACCAAATGCTACCATTCTTTTGGTAGTTGCAAAATCCTCCTCAACTAGTGATTTACTTGCAGGTATTGATTACGCTACTTCTCATGGTGCACAAGTTGTTTCTAATAGCTGGGGAGGATCTGAATTTTCAGGTGAATCCTCTTATGATTCTCATTTTAATCATTCAGGTATCGTTTATGTAGCATCTTCTGGTGACGATGGTTCAGGTGTTTCTTGGCCTGCCGCATCTCCCTATGTTTTATCCGTTGGAGGTACCACATTAAACATTAATTCTGCAGGAGCATATCAAAGTGAAACTGCATGGTCTGGTTCAGGTGGTGGTACAAGCCCTTATGAAGCTATACCAAGCTATCAAAGTTCATTAAGTACTATTCTAGGTTCCCATCGTGGAAATCCTGATATAGCTTGGGATGCTGATCCAAATACTGGTGTTGCTGTTTATGATACTACTAAATACGATAGTCAATCAGGATGGTTCCAAATTGGTGGTACAAGCTTTGGATCACCAAGTTGGGCAGGTCTAATAGCTTTATTTGACCAAAGTAGTGGAAAAACCAGTAATAGCACTACTACTCTAGCCAATCTTTATAATTCAAGCTACAGCACAGCCTATAATGATATTACCAGTGGTTCTAATGGTGCTTATAGAGCTAAAGCCGGTTACGACTTAGTAACAGGCATTGGAAGCCCAAAAGTTGACAAGCTTATCGTAGACATAGCTAATAGTGCTAAGTAGGTCATTTATAACAGAACTGAAAGTACACTCAAATACTTGAAAGTTTGCTGTTAAGAGTTAATTTAGTTACAAGTCACTGAGAAATTTCTGCTAAAGTAGAAAATCAATTTTAAAAAGACAAACTAGGAAAATAAAAAGGCTACATCACAATAAGATTTTTTTATTGTGATGTAGCCTGATTATTTATAATTATTTAAAATATTTCACGCCACATTCAAATATTTTTTGATCCTTATTCCCTTGAATGTTTATTCCTACATTTTCTCCAATTCTTTCACTATGCCCCATTTTACCAAAGACTCTTCCATCAGGACTTGTTATCCCCTCTACTGCAAACATGGAACCATTAGGATTAAATTCAATATCATAACTTGCCTTTCCTGAAAAATCTACATACTGAGTTGCAATTTGCCCATTATCAAATAAAGTTTTAACTACATCATCATTTCCAACAAATCTTCCCTCACCATGTGATACAGGAATTGCATGAATGTCACCAATGTTCACTCCAGATAACCAAGGTGATTTTATTGAAATAATCTTAGTGTTAACAACAGTGGATACATGTCTTCCTATACTGTTATAAGTTAATGTAGGACAAGACTCATCTATATCCCTTATTTCACCAAATGGCACAAGACCTAACTTTATAAGTGCCTGGAAGCCATTACATATTCCTAGTATTAAACCATCTCTTTCTTTTAGAAGTTTCATAATACTCTCGGAAACTCTAGGATTTCTAAGCACTGCAGCTATAAATTTTCCTGATCCATCTGGTTCATCACCCGCACTAAAACCACCTGGGAGCATTATGATTTGTGATTTATCAATTTGCTTAACCATGTATTCTATGGATTCTTGAATTAATTTTGAATTAAGATTTTTAAGCACCATAACATTGCATTCAGCCCCTGCTTTTGTAAATGCTTTTTCTGAATCATATTCACAGTTAGTTCCTGGGAATACAGGAATAAATACTTTAGGTCTAGCAATCTTTATAGCAGGTGATTTTCTATTTCTTTCCGTAAACTCTGAAATCTTAATCTCTTTTTTTTCTTCTAGAGCCTTAGTTGGGAATATTGTTTCTAAAGGTTCCGTCCATGCCTTAAGCATTTCATCTATAGAAATTCTAACATCTTTATAAATAATATCTTCTTTGTCATTCGTAAAACCTAGTTCAAAGTATTTAGTGTCTCCCATAAGCTCTCTTATGTTTTCACTTTCAGGTATTTCTAAAATTATTGAACCAAAGTCTGGTGAAAATAAAGTAGTTTCAACTATGTTAGCATTAATTGTAACACCAATTTTGTTACCAAATGCCATTTTTCCAATAGCTTCTATAATTCCACCTTGCTTTACTGTATAAGAAGCAATTATTTTATTTGCTTCAACAAGTTTATGAATTGTATTATATCCCTTGATTAATAATTTGAAGTTTGGTAATTCATTTTCGTCTCTTGTTAAAGGTATAACAACAATATGGCTACCAACCCTCTTGAATTCCTGGGACACAACAACTTTTGAATCAACTATATTTACTGCAAAACTTACAAGAGTGGGCGGTACATTAATATCCTTAAATGTACCAGACATACTGTCTTTTCCACCTATTGCTGGTATTTCAAGCATCCTCTGTGCATAAAATGCTCCAAGAAGTGCTGAAAAAGGTTTACCCCATCTTTCTGGATCTTTTCCGAGTCTTTCAAAATATTCTTGAAAAGTAAGTCTTATGCTACTATAATCCCCTCCACACGCAACAATTTTAGAAACAGACTCCACTACCGCATATAAAGCTCCATGAAACGGACTCCAAGATGAAATATTAGGATTGTATCCAAAAGTCATTAAAGTTGCTGTTTCAGTATCTCCATTTAAAACTGGAAGTTTTGCTGCCATACCTTCTGAAGGTGTCATTTGATATTTACCACCAAAAGGTAAAAGAATAGTATTGCCTCCAACTGTACTGTCAAATCTCTCAACTAATCCTTTTTCACTGCAAACATTTAAATCCTTCAATGTTTCTATGATTTTGCTTTTTACATCTTTTATTTTTCCATTAGACTTAAAGTAATTTTTTGATTCATCGGGCTCCTTGACAAATACATCAACCTTTTGAGTTATCCCATTTGTATCAAGAAAAGCTCTACTAATATCTACTATATATTTTTCTCTCCAACTTAATTTCAATCTAGGTTCTTCAGTTACAACGGCTACTTTTTTTGCCTCAAGATTTTCTTCAAGAGCTAGTTGTATAAACTTATCAGCATTTTCTTTATCAACAACTACAGCTATTCTTTCTTGAGATTCAGAAATAGCAAGTTCCGTACCATCAAGACCTTCATATTTTTTCGTAACTAAATCTAAATTTATGTCTAATCCATCACTAAGTTCGCCTATAGCAACTGAAACCCCACCTGCGCCAAAGTCATTACATTTTTTTATTAAAGTGCTAACTAACGGATTCCTGAAAAGCCTTTGCAATTTTCTCTCCGTTGGCGCATTCCCTTTTTGAACCTCTGCTCCACAAGTTGATAGCGATTTCTCGTCATGTTCTTTAGATGAACCTGTGGCACCACCACAGCCATCTCTACCAGTTCTTCCGCCAAGCAGAATTATAATATCACCTGCTTCTGGTTTCTTTCTAACTATGTTTTTCTTTGGCATTGCTCCAACAACTGCTCCAATTTCCATTCTTTTTGCTGCATAACCCTCATGATAAACTTCTGTCACCTGACCTGTTGCAAGGCCTATTTGGTTACCATAAGAACTATACCCATTAGCTGCTCCTGTGGTAATCTTTCGCTGCGGCAATCTTCCTGGTATTGTATCTTCAATGTCTCTCCTAGGATCAGCACTCCCTGTTACTCGCATTGCTTGATAAACATAAGCTCTTCCTGAAAGTGGATCTCTTATACATCCTCCTATGCAAGTTGCTGCACCACCAAAAGGCTCGATTTCAGTGGGATGATTATGAGTTTCATTTTTAAACATAACTAACCATTTTTCTTTTTTACCATTTACTTTAATTTCAGTTTCTATGCTACATGCATTGATTTCGTCAGAAGTATCAAGATCTTGAAGTTTTCCATTTTTCTTAATTTCCTTCATTGCCATGAGTGCTATATCCATAAGACAAATTTCTCTTTTTTCATCCTTATATACAGATTTTCTCACATCCAAGTATTCATCATAAACCTTTGCTGCCACCTTATTATAGTTACCAGATTCAAATTTCACATTTTCGATTCTCGTTGCAAACGTTGTATGCCTGCAGTGATCGGACCAATAAGTATCAATAACTTTAATTTCAGTGTAACTAGGATTTCTTTTTTCAGTATCTCTAAAATATTCCTTGCAGAATTTAATATCCTCAAAGCTCATTGCAAGACCTTCCGATAAACGGAACTCTTCAAGCTTATCATCCTGCATGTCTGTAAACCCATCTAATATTTTAACTTCACTTGGAAGTTCAACTTTATTTTCAATGGAAGCGGTTTTTTCGAAAAGAGCTTCTCTTGAATCTACAGGATTTATGCAATACTTTTTAATCTTTTCTATTTCCTCTTCATTTATCTCTCCATTTAGTATGTAAACTTTAGCACTTGCCACATCAGATTTTTCATTTTGTGATAATATTTTAATGCATTGAACTGCGGAATCTGCTCTTTGGTCATATTGCCCTGGTAAAAATTCTACTGCAAAAGCATAACTATCTTCACCTATTTCTAATTCTTCGTCATATATGTTATCTACTACTGGTTCTGAAAATATTATTTTTTTAGAATTTTCCCATTCATTATCTGATATTTCACAAACATCATATCTATTTACTACTCTTAGGTTTTTTAAACCTTTTATATTAAGGTTTTCTTTAATATCGTGGAATAATTCATAGGCTTCCACGTTAAAGCCTTTCTTTTTCTCTACAAATATTCTTCTAACCCTATTATTCATCTAATATTCTCCTCATTACTTTTTTTACGAACGTTTTGTTGTTATTATTACATATTATTCGTTCAACCATATTATAAAGCATCTCAAATAAAATAACAAGCCAAAATTACACACTGAAATTTCATAGAATATTTGTAAATATTTTTTTATATTAATCAGTTGCAAAAATATACTCCTTCTTATGCACAATTAACTATTTTTTTCATATGATAATAATAGTTAAAAATATAAAGGAGCAAATATTTATGTCATATTGTCCATGCGAACATACAAAAAACAATAATTATTATAGTAACAGATCTGAACTTCCAACTCCTAATTCCTATATAAGAGCATTTCATGCGTCTCCATCTTCACCTGCTGTTGATGTTTATGCTAACGGAAATCTTATAATAAAGAACCTTGCTTATAAACAACTATCACCCTATGTTCCCGTAATTCCAGGAACATATAATATAAAGATTTATCCTGCGGGGACAACAACAAACCCAGTCATTGATACGACCGTGAATGTTCCTGAAAACACTATATTCAATTTGGCCATCATAGGTAAGCTCCCTAATCTAAGCATATTTCCTATTCCAGAGCCAATTGTTGCACAAGATTTTGGGCGAGCATGTATAAGATTTATTCATTTATCACCTACTGCACCTAAAGTTGATATATCGCTTACAGATGGAACTAAAGTGTTTAATAATGTTGGATTTAAAGATATCACAGACTACGCATGCATTCCTGCTGGAACCTATTCATTCAACGTTATCCCTTCAGGCACTACAAACACAATACTTACTATTCCAAATATCCAACTTGCATCTAACAATTACTATACTCTTTATGCTCTAGGTGATGTTAACGGTAATCCACCATTAGAAGCTCTTCTAGTTACTGAACCAAGATAAATTTTTTTTTACAACATATTCCTATGATAAAATAAGTTAACATGTGTTATTATTATTATACTCTACAGAGGAATTGAGGCAAAATACTATGGGATATAACATTATAGATCTGATTGATAAAGCTATAGCTATTACAAACAAAAAAAAAGAAATTTATGAACACATATCACAAGAAACTTATACTGTACCTGGTATGAAAATAATGTCAAAGGTTTTTATTAAAGAAGCCGATGAAACAATACTATATTACCAAAAATTAAAAGATGAGATTGCTGGCAAAAGTCCAGAAGATATAAATTTTGGAGTATATGATAAGATGTCATTTTTAATAAATGAATTTAATAGAAAAATATATGTGACAAAAGCAACTAATGTTAGAGAATATTTAAAATTCTCTCTTGATTTAGAAAAGGATACTTTTTCCCTGCTCCTAGATTTGCAAGGCAGATTTGTTATTAATGAAGATGACATTCGCACAAAAACATATAAGATATTATCCTATATAATAGAAAACAAAGAAAAACAAATCGAAATGCTTGAAACTGTGTTGAAGAAATACTGATTTTATCAATTTATCAGGTTACCTTTCAGTAGCTATAAACTTTTTCTTATTTATTAAAAGGTTAGATAATGTATATTGGTTTATAAAAATTACTATACATTAACTAACCTCAGATTGAATTTCCTACCTCAGTAGAAATTTCTACTTACTTATCAAATTTTATAAGGTGTTTCTCTGATATTTCGTTAACCTTATCCACGCGTCTTGTATACTTTTCAATATCCTTAAGAAAATCCGTAGTTAACCATACCTTTACAATCTCCATAGCTATTGCGGAGCCTATTATTTTGGCCCCTATGCAAAGAACATTGGTATTTGAGTGCATTCTAGCTAATTTTGCACAGAATGGATCCTGACAAACAGCAGCATTTAATCCATATATCTTATTGGCAATTAAAGCACTACCATAACCAACAC
>Ga0255362_1000359_pt1 | contig 10075 bp, 20 predicted proteins | sample GFST75r2metaG_FD_186000 | JGI IMG/M metagenome (GOLD analysis project Ga0255362, IMG submission 186000)
TATATCACAGAGTGCGTAGAAGTCGCGTAAAGTAAGATCTTCATACTGACTTGTAACTATGATTTTGTTTGTGCTCATTTTACCTCCCTAAAAAGCTCCTTAATTTATCGGCTGCAGATACAGGTGCAGTAGGCTTCGATGTTACAGCAGGCTGCTGCGGTGTTACTGTTCTTGATTTACTGTACTTCTTATAGCCTGTACCTGTATTATCAATTGTGGTATTGCTGTACTTAATCTGTGCATTAAATAGAGATTGCCTGTCTCTTAATGCTGCTTGGAATTGGGTCATCATGTCGTGTATTGCTTCAATAGGTTTACATAGACTGACCCAATAGGTTAGTTTATCGCCTTCCATACCGTATTTGCCCCAAACACCGATAGGAACTGCATCTTTATCATGAGGCAAACTACCAATATTACCATGGTCCCAGGTAACAACACCTTGTTCGAACTGTTCTGAACCTTCAAGTCGCAGGTGAACTTTTGGTGCAGTAATAAGACTGTTCCAACAGGTAGTACAAACTCTGAGAATACCGTTTGTTTCAAATGATTTACCACAGAGAATGCAGGTTATCTTAGCTGGTTCATTAAGACTAGTAACTTCTTCAGCAGAGATAGCTGGTTGTACTACAGGTATGAATGGAGGTAATTGAACTGATTGTTCTACTTCACCATCAGGTCCTTCTTCTAGCTGCCATGCATCACCTAATTCCCATGGGTCAATTGCTGTACTCATTTTACTACCTCTTCTATTGGCATACACCAAAAATTCTGGTGTATTATACATTTTATTTAACTGATTAGCATGTATTCCACAAACGTATTCAACACCCATTTTAGGATTTGGAACCCTGTATTTAGCAGGCTTACCGCATTTATTGTAGTACCTGAATCAGGAATTGTAGGATATTTAGGTTTACTAATAGTCATTTGGCAAGTTTGATTAGTCAATTTTCGTTACCTGTCTTCTTAAGTATACATAAACTGAATCAGAATAGACAGTTAAAAACTGCCCACCTTTTTCTACTTGATACGGTTCTGTTGTAACAGCAAATGGTTCCCAACCGGCTTCAAGAAATACCTTTTGCTCACCGTATTTAGCTCTAGCTATTTCCCACTTCATTGCACTCTCCCTGTTCCACCGCATCTGTCACAAACTGTTTCATAAGATTCAAATAGGCCAGGAATACCCGGGTGAATTACCTTCTTATGTCCTTTACACTTCGGGCAAAGACGACTTCTGTTCTTAGTCATATTATCTCCTAAAAGCTAGGTAGGAGCTCTTGGGACTCTCTTCGCCCCTTACCAAAGGGAGCTGCACTCTAGAGATTATGAATCGGCGTATCAGAGAGCAGGTTATATACCAACCCTCGATAATAAGAATGCCTATCAAATCGAATCCCGCAAGGTAGTGTGCTCATACCTAGCTTTCAGAAGATAATTCTGATTTTGCGTTCTCCTCATCTGGATTTACTCCAAGTTTGGCAAGATCTACATCGACTGGTGTAAATTTAGGCTTTGGCCAAACCTTATCTGTTGATGTTTTCTTTGGCCACTGCATTGGACCACCTTTTGATGAGTGTGAGTGACGATTTGGTCTGATTATCTTCTCTTCCATATTACTCGATCTCCTTTAGCATCTTAAGTAGGCAATCTTTACAGATTACGCCGCTATTAAAAGTGCTATTCAATCCTAGCATTATCTCGATATTGACTTTATTACCACCATGACCTGGAATCCATATTGTTCTCTTAAGCCTCTGAGTTACTTGATTATCAGTTGTTTCTTACGTCGCAGAACCACTTCACCATATTAAGCCTTGATTATTTCTAGTACTTCTCGTGTACTGAACTTGCATATCTTGATCTTCTTACCGGTCATACTTACAATCTGCTGTGCAACTGGCTTAAGGGATTCAACTCTTGCCATATCTGCGCCAACCATAGGAATCCACATACCACGAGTATTCATTGCGCAAATGCCTTCATCATTATCGTCTTTATCGTAGCTGATGAATGCATACATCTCTTCAATTAGTGGCATTAGATTATCTCCTTTTCATGCCCACAAGTATATCATATTGCCGAATACTACCAGAATGTACACTTTGTGCCAAGATTCCTTTATGGTTCTTATACCAAATATAGGTATAAAGCCATAATCATTAAATACTGAACCAAGGCTTTTCTCAGTGTAGTTATTAAGCTTAATCATGCTGCTCCTTTTGCCTTATTATTACGGCGTTCTTGTTTCTTGCGAGTTCTTCTCATGTGTTGATTCTTTAGATCGCTGGTAGTTGTACCACCGGGATTATTCTTTCTTTTCTTGCTGCTGTCTTCTTGCTTTGCTTTAGGCATTATTTCGTTCCTTTTCGTGTTATAATTTCACTTGGTAATAATTCTGTAGGAATGCATGAATAGCAGATGCTGAATCCAAGATACTGCTGAATCGTTATTCGTGAAGAAACATCTAATCTATGATCTTCACAAAGATCTCTACCACATTTGACACACTGTCTAAGTGATTTTTGGGTTCCGTCTTTCTCACCACACTCGTCACAGAAGTGTATTGTTTTTGGTTCCATTACAGTTCTAGTTCCCATTTACGACTTCCTTTAGTACTTTACTTTGCAGTCTATTCCACTCAGCAGATCCGTCATATATGTACTTACCAGATCTTTCAAAGCCTTGCAGATGTATTGGCGAGATATACCACATTCCAGGAAGGTAATCAGCATAACTAACCTTATGTAGCTGAAAATATACCTTAATATTATCAATAGTGGCATACTCAGTGTAGAAATAATGTCGCATAGCCTTGATATTCATTGCATCAAGATTAATGCATTCTGTGTCGAATTCAACGTAAGCGCCGCGATTGCCATGTACTATTCGGGTGAAATCAGATGCGACTACCACACCCGATATGGTTTTGATTGGTCTTTCACCTTTAAATTCATACCTGTACATAATCATTCCTTAATGGTTTGACCGGGCTCGGACGAGCCTTATCAGCATACCGTCCGAGCCAAGCCTAACGCGTCCTGAGCTAGAATGTATGAACCACAAGGGTTGCTCTCGCTCAGGTTTAACGCTTGGCTGGCGTCTAACCGTCATGTTGGTCTTTAACATGGAGGAGCTGAATTCCTTCAACCCATTCTCCAAGTTCAGTTTCCCTCACCAAACGCTCTTAAAAGGCCAGTGGCGGGCACTGCTGATTCATTGAATACATGTTTTCACACTCTTCATCGGTTCAAGCGAATCCGCCTAACATTTCCGTGCTGCTACTCAGTGATACAAGCTGAATTTACAGTATCTTCACCTTTCGCTGGCCAGAATGCTAGAGCCATCCCCCGATCTCTAACATCCTATTATTCCTTTTCCCCAAACAACCACCAGTGATGATGATGGTGATGATGTGGTGGATGATGAGGTGGATGCGGGTGACGCGGAAAATAATGACGTCCTACCTTAACTCTGAGTGTCAGTATGACATCTTTCCTGTGATGATGACGCGCGTCTTCATCCATAGTCATCTCCCACCATCCTTTACGACGTTGCTACATTCAGAGTAAGCACTACGTCATCCAGACCAACGGTGAACGGCACTACATCGGACTGACCAGGGTTGTCATCAGCATCGCCGCCGAAACTCGCCTGTGCAGTATAGGGTCCGGGCGGGTAATCGTTGCCGCCGGTGACGGAGAAGTTTCCGGAACCATCTGTCGTTGCATTCAGCGTGTCTACGGTACCATCAGGCTTGCCGATTGCGATGCTGATTGTCGCACCAATTAGGTTGTCTCCGGAATTCTCTTGAGACAGATTACCAGTGCATGTTACCTTCATTGCGTTCCTCCTGTTTATATTTTACTTACTCTCTTTTAGAGTGAGTAATCAAATTAATCTCCAGTATGCTTTTGAAGCAACAGCTGAAGTCTCAATAAATCTGGGCTCAACGTATTATAGCCTGCTCTCTTAAGTGTCGCCAGTTTTCTCATATCCATTGCTGACTTTTTTCGATGACAGACAATACAAAGAGGCTGCAAGTTACTCCAATCATCCGTTCCACCTAAGCACAAGGCAACAATATGGTCAATCTCATGGGATTGTTCATATTGAGCTCCACACTTAGCACATGATTCGTATAGCTCATGTAGTTGTTCCAATCTACTGATAAAAAGTGCTGCATTGGTAGAAAACTTACGGCGCCTAGTAATGTTTTTTGCTCGATTAGCTTTGCCTCTAGGTGTCCTATAATACTTTCTAGTCGCCATTATTCCCGATTCAGGATGTCTTACTCTATGGTTTCTAACTGCCTCTATATTATACCCTGGATACATTAATTCATGCTTTCTATTCGCTGCTGCGCTGTATTCAGGATTCTCCTTAAAGATAGCTCTCATTCTTTGCTTACTGCAAAGAATACCTCTCTCCCTACAATTCTCAACAATCCACCAGGGTATCTCATTGGGTAAAACTATATATCTAGTTTCCCAGTTTAGAGGTCTGTTCACTTCTTCTTTTCGCATGACTTCCGCTTCTTCAAGCATCTGTATTTTCTTTAATACATCTATCATCTTTTGTTCCCTATTTATCTAATTCTAAGTTAGCCATAAAAGCTAGCGTGTAATCAATTTGTGCTTGCAGGTGGGCTGCTGTCTGCCTTTCTTTTCCTAGCCTTTGATTTGTATTTTCACCTGCAAGCCAATCGTGCTGGCCCGAGGATTCGTGTAACAAGGTTTTAACCTACTACCTGATGACCTCGGATGACAGACCTTTCACCCACGGAAGACGTTATCTCACAGCATCTAGGTGATGGATAACCTAGACGGGATGGCCAATCCTGAGCCCCGTAGGTCTGGTTTCAAGACTGATGGAGCTTGAGTCACGCTCCTGCTTCGTTCTCGGTTGAGTCCGGTTTACTGTCTACCCTTCCAGCGTCTACCTATTCCGCCAGCCAGCACAATGATTATTCAGTTGTTAATAGAGGGTTGCGGATATCCGATGTGCTTTTCAGCTCTCGCTCCACCGCACTAGGCCTATTAGTGAGCATTCTGCTCTTTACCTTCTGCACCCTCAGTTAGATTGGGTCATTATGTGCATTGGTACAAACCCAACAAATGTAGGTTTTACCAACCACAGCTTTACCACCTTCTTCTTGTGAGGTAATCTGTGCGACGACTTTGTCCATGAACTCCCCACATACTGGGCAGTTTGGTGCTGTTTCTTTGTTTTCTACCATATTAAGCCTCCTTATCTATAATTAAACCTTAATGCCATTTAACATGAATCTCCAGGAGTTTTCTACTTCATCCTTTTCCTTTTCTGAAAGAGAAGCCATAAGTATGGATAATTCATCACTTAACCTCATGCCTTCTTTGTGTAATGTTACTAATTGTCTACACCATTCCTTCATGTTTTCAACTGTTAACGGAATACGATCTAGTTTCATCATTTCACTGCTTAGTTCAGTTTGACGGACTACAATTTCATTGATGCGCTTGTTCATCTTACTCCCTTATAAAGTTACTCATGACTTCTGGTGCTGCGGTATCAAATCCAACCACATCCATCATACCTGCATCATCGGGGTCTGCAATGCTGAATCCGTTTGATACCATACCAACAACAATCAGTTTGGCAGGAATGCCCATTTCACGACGATACTTATTTAGCATTTGATTAGGGTGAATATTACCTGCCCAAGTTTCATTATCTGTATAGATGATAAATGCATCTATTTCAAGCTTGTTAGTTAAGGCATATCCCATTGGCAATGAGCAGTCTGTTCCACCAAAGGGCAGATGACTAATAGAACGAACTACTTCAGACAATCGACTTAGATGACCAATGTTACTAATTGGTATCATAGTCTCACAGAATGCAGTAATCATAGTATTCTGGTCTGTCTTAAATGTAACCATTGCCATAGCTGCAGATGCAACTCTAGCTGATAAACCGGGAACGTTGCTTAGTTCACTACCTGCCATACTGCCTGATACATCAAGGGCAAGCATAAGCCGTTTATTGGTTGGTGTAACGTTGCCGAATGATAAATAGAACGCTTTATCTAGTGCATCAACAACAGCATTAGATACCGGCCATTCTCCCTTACCGCGAAGACCATGACCACTTTGGTATGTGTATAGTGCAGTAAGAATAGTAAATGGATGAACTCTGCTCCATTTGAGTTCAGTAGCATCTGTTATCTTGTTACAAACATCATTTGTGGCAGACCATTTACCATCAAGTAGGAATCCACACTTCGACATATTGCCAAGGTTACGAATGATCGCAGTAAGACCAAGATTTGGTAGTATTGCTTCCCACACATCAAGCTTATCATGGAACTGCGTAGGAATCATTTCTCTTGTCAACTTATACTTGGTAATAAGGCTGATTATCTCTTTCTCATCAGTTGTTGCTTGAGCCTTAGCAAATCCTACTATTAAGTCATCTACTCCATCAAGCAGTTCACCATCTACTACCCACTTGTAGATTTTATTGTGATCTTCTGTGCGTGCTTTAGGATGTGATAATCTTAGTAAATCTGCGTTGCTCCAATTATCACGCTGTTGATATTTCACAACTTGGAATGCAAGCTTGTCTGGAGATTTGTTATTGTACCAGTCACCTACAGCATGGCGTAAACCTTTCCCCCAGCCGCGAAATTGCTCAGCGTAAGAGACGAAGTGCATTAGATGTGTACCAATTCTTGCAACACGAGGTAATGCTTCTAGAGCACTCATTCTGGTCTTGATGTCTTTTGAGGCAGTACAAGCAGCAAGGACGAATAGTGCTTGATCGTTTTTGGGAGCACGTCCTGCTTCGCTAATCTCAACAAGACGATTGACTACACGTTGGCCATCAGCTTCAATACAGCGAAGTACAGCAGAGATATTATCCTTTGTAAGTTCTCTTTCATTTGCGTAGTATGAACCATCTTCAGACCCAAGAATAAGAAAGTGATCAAGTCTCTTCCAATCATCAACTTTCCAGGTAAATCCACCGGCAGAGTTTGGTAACTGAGCTGACCCCGGAATTTTCTCAGATTGTGGAGTCTGTTTTGTTCCAAGATTACGATTAAGATATGTCATTCTATTCTCCCTATATGACTAGGCAAGTATTTCAGAGGAAAATACAACCGATAACCCTCTGATTCGGCCCAATCTTATTCTGATGTTAATGGATAGGTAAGTAATCAGGAAAGGAAATGGCTTTCGCCGTTCTTCGTTCTACCAACTGAACTACAGTGCTTTCGCACCGGTGGGAATCGAACCCACGACCAAAAAATGTAGATAACCTTTCCAAGTCGACCCATCCTTTATTTTACCTCTTCAGTATTAATCATTATAATATCTTGATGTACTGATGCAACAGTTTCCACTAATAATTTCCATACTATACGTCCAGTATTACATCACCGATTTTTAGACTAGGAGTCTTTACTAGCTTACCATTAGCATTAAATGTGCTAACGCTCGTGCATGATATTTGCTCAACGACTTTATCAAGACTATGTTTGGTGTCAATATACCAAAACCCATTTCGGTAGTTAATACCTGTTATTACCATTTCTTTCAGCATGTATTACTCCTTGTTGTTAACGGATAGGCAAGTAGCATGGAGGGAAATAACTTCCAAAAAGATAACCCTACCAAATCGGCCCATCCTATATTCATTAATCTAAATACCCAGTAGAAATTATTGGTGGCTCATAGTTCTCATATCGAATTAGTTCCTTCGATATTCTGCGAAACTTCCTATGTGCCATATTACGCGACTCCTTTCTAGTAGTACCACCCTGTGATTGTCTTCTACAAACTGTACAATGGCAAGACTTGTAAATAATCATGCTGCACCTCCTTACTACAGGAAGTGCGGTTTGTAATCCCTAATTTTATTCATTTTATTCTCCATATTGGCTAGATAAGTGATGTACTGGGTAATTTTTGCAGATAACCCAATACGCCGACCCAGCCTAAATTAGCTTGCTCTAAGTATTATGTTGTCTTCGTCCTTTGTTATTACTAGTACTGGTCCAAGAAATTCCTCTTTGAAGCAATCCCAATCTTTGCATGCCTGAATACAATCTTTCAATTCTTCTTCAGTTACATATCGCCACTTGCAACCTTCATGACCACAGTCCTCAAGATTATGATTGTATTTCCAGAAATCGATGAACTCATCACAATCTTCGCAGTAGATATAATCTTTTACTGTAACAGTATTCTCATTCATGTTTTAATCTTTCCTACTATCATGTCGTTTTCTAATCTCAGACCAATCATGCGTTGTTGCTGCATACTGAACATGCCTTGACTGGAATAGTACACCATGCTTGCACACGAAGGATTGACTATTGTTGTTAGCAAGACGGATTGGACAATCAATCTCTAATGACAATAGTGCACCCAAGATGTTAGTCTCACCTTGAGGTCCATTTCGAATGCAGTACGGGTCTATTACCATCTAATAATATTCTCCTTTAGATTAGACTAAGCTGGGTATGGTGTGGTAACCATACCCAACCTACTTCGGGCATGCAGGCTCACTGTCATCCCTATCTCTGTAGCCAAGAAATGTGCTCTTCGCTACAGAGTAAGGAAGACAATAACAGCTATTTTACTTAGGAACGCCGATTCTGAACACTTTTGTTCCGCAGATTGGGCATACGCCGCGAACTGCAGGTCGATTGTTTTTCATCAAATACGCTTCCGGGTCTTTGATTTCAACAGATTTTTTGTCTTTAACACAGTATCCGGTAATCATTCTAGCTACCTCCTTTTACAATATTACGTATTCCTTTTCGAGTTTTTATAGACTCCAAAATATTAACTGGACAACTACCTCTATACTTTACTTTGTATAAGTATGGATCAATCACATAAGGTTTAACAACAGTCATGAATGAATCAATACTTTCTTGATGTATTGTAATACCAATATTAGAATTTGTCTTACTTGTTCTTTCACTTCTTGGTTTGAAAATTGCTCTGCCAGTAACAAGATTGAACTTACTATGAAGCTGGCTTTCAATACTAAGTATATCTAAAAGATTGAAGCTATACGTAGATAAGCACACATCAATGCTTGTCCTATTTTTCCATACTGAAGTACCATCTAGCATAAAGAGATACGCTAATGAAATGGGTGTTAACTTAAAGTCTTTTGGTAATACCTTCTCACCACGACTATAAGTACCACTACTGTATTTATCCATCTTGTATTCCATCCCATTACGATACCATTTAGTGTACTGCTCTTTACAGAAGCTGGATACCATTGTAGACAGCACACACCCCGGCAGTAGTTTACCGTCTTTAGATTTCGTGCTATTAAGAATTATCTTCGGGTAACCAGTATTTGGTATAATCCCAAGTGTTGAAAAAACAGTAGTAAGGTGCTGTAAGAACTCAAGTAATTTTTCTACAGGTATTGTTTCTCTTTGGATATGCTTTTTATTATCTGCTAAGCTCATAGAGAATTTAGCGCTAAATCCCTCAAATGAGATTCCACCATCACTTAGCATTACACCCTCAAATATCTGTAGTGCTTCCGTGTAATGATAAATCCTTGGTTGCTTTAAAAACTGTTCTATAGCTGTTTCCATTTATCTAACTCTCATAGGTATTGTTCCAGCAGAACAAACTTAACGTTTTCTATAACAGATTTTCCGCATTGTTTCATACCAGCTTTTTGCTCATGAAAAAGAGCGCGCTGGTTTCCTTCGACTACTTTTGTGTAGACTCGTTTAATACCCGAGACTCTACACGTTTCGATAAGGAACTTCAATGCTACTGTACCATAACCCCTGTCCCAATAAGGCTTGTTATTGATTGACACACCAAGTTCGGCCTCCGATTTGGCGTAATCTATGTTATAGATGATACCAATTCCGAGGTAGACACCAGACTCATCAAGGATCGAGTAAGGTCTGTTTTGCCCTACTGTTCCAACCCATGGATCAAGAGTCTTAAGTTCAGGATACTTTTCTCTGAACTTTAAGTCCTCTAACCCATCAAATATTCTACGGCTAACCATCTTCATAATATTCCTCTGCCTAGGGCAGCAA
>Ga0255362_1000361_pt1 | contig 10042 bp, 13 predicted proteins | sample GFST75r2metaG_FD_186000 | JGI IMG/M metagenome (GOLD analysis project Ga0255362, IMG submission 186000)
TACCCATTGATATCAAGGATAGCAGGTTGATCATTATCTCGATGACGTTGATCATTTTGATACCATTCTTGACCTCCATTTGCATAAATGATAGCAGGTTGATCATTATCTCGATGACGTTGACCATTTTGCCACCATGACTGAGTTCCACTGGCCCAAATGATAGCAGGTTGATCATTATCTCGATGACGTTGACCATTTTGAAACCATGCTTGATCTCCATTGGACCAAATGACGGCAGGTTGATCATTATCTCGATGACGTTTGTTTAGCAATCTATATTCGGTTCGATTGGGTAAATTAACTGATTGAGTAAATTGATTCCTAAAACGTTTAATTCCTTCTGAACAACAAGAATATGATTTAAATTCGGGATCAATTAAAGTTAAGCGAAACCAAGCATCAGGGTCAAACGAGGCAATATGAGTCTTAACGTCAACGAGCAGGCTCTCCATTTTTAGTTTTAAATTTTTAATTCAAAATCACTTTTTTTTTAATTACTGGCAAAACTACTGATCTTGTTGGATAATAGGTTGACCATTTTGATACCATTCTTGAGTTCCATCTGAACAAATGATAGCAGGTTGATCATTATCTCGATGACGTTGACCATTTTGAAACCATGCTTGAGTTTCATCTGAACGAATGATAGCAGGTAGATCATTATCTCGATGAAGTTGTCCATTTTGATACCATGCTTGATTTCCATTGGTATAAATGATAGCAGGTTGATTATTATTTCGATGAAGTTGATCATTTTGATACCATTCTTGAGTTCCGCTGACATAAATGAGAGCAGGTTGATCATTATCTCTGCTGAAGTTGATCATTTTGATACCATTCTTGAGTTCCGCTGACATAAATGAGAGCAGGTTGATCATTATCTCGATGATGTTGACCATTTTGATACCATTCTTGAGTTCCGCTACCATAAATGATAGCAGGTTGATCATTATCTCGATGACGTTGACCATTTTGATACCATTCTTGAGTTCCGCTACCATAAATGATAGCAGGTTGATCTTTATCTCGATGACGTTGACCATTTTGATACCATTCTTGAGTTCCATCTGGCCAAATGACAGCAGGTTGATCATTATTTCGATGACGTTGACCATTTTGAAACCATGCTTGATCTCCATTGGGATAAATGATAGCAGGTTGATCATTATCTCGATGACGTTGACCATTTTGATACCATGCTTGATGTCCATTTGTGTGAATGGAAGCAGGTTGATCATTATCTCGATGAATTTTACCCAGTAGCCTATATTCAATATGATAATCTAACTTGATAGGTTGAGTGAATAATTGTTTAAAACGTTTAATTCCTTCTGAACAACAAGAATATGATTTAAATTCGGGATCAATTAAAGTTAAGCGAAACCAAGCATCAGGGTCAAACGATGCAATGTGAGTCTTAACGTCAACGAGCAGGCTCTCCATTTTTTAGTTTTAAATTTAAAATTTAAAATCACTTTTTTATTTCAACCGAGACAGTAAATTTTTATCGTCATTTGTAATTTTATCGTTATTAATCAGTTCAAGACGGCCCAAATTGGTTAATGTAAGTAATCCTTTAATTGTTACGTAATAATTATTACGTAAATTAAGTTGGGTCAAACTAATCAAAGATGAAATCCCCTCGTCAGTTGTTATGGCGCCGCATAACGATAAAGATGTTAGATTAGTTAAAGTTTTCAATTGTCCATCAGTTATATTTTTGTCGTAATTCAATTCTAGAGAAGTCAATTTGGTTAATTTAGATATTCCTTCAAATGTTATTTTACTATTCCAACATAATCCAAGTGAAATCAAATTGGTCGAAAGTCCATCATCACTTATTAAATTATTATAATCTAGATTAAGGACTGTTAAATTTGTGAGTCTTAGTAATTTCTCATCATCAATTATCACATTATTACCAGCAAGAGTAAGATAAGTTAAATGTACAAGTTTTTCGATTTTAGTCACTTTATCAATATAACGCGAATTCAAAAATAACAAATTAGGTGTGTATTTTAAATGCTCGTCCTTCATAGCAGAACATTGTCTATTATCCAGTATTCTCGCTTTCTTAACATTATTATTTAGATATTCGGATACCAAAGATAATTCGTATAAACGGTTTTTGGTAAAATATAGAATATGATCGACGATTTCATTCGGCAAACAATCCATTTTATCAATGGTATTTAATCAAATTAAATATCATTTTTATTCATATATTGTCGTTAATTTTTTGTGACGAACGAGATCTTGATGGGTAATGACGTTGTTATCTGATAAATCAATAGCAGTCAGGTTGGTTAATAGTGAAATCCCCTCGCCAGTTATAGTATTGTTTTCAGATAATTCTAGAAAAGTTAAATTAGTTAACATTGAAATTCCGCGGTTAGTTATCATACAATTTTGTGATAATTTAAGGGAAGTTAAATTAGTTGACATAGAAATTTCGTTGTCCGTTATCACACTATTACAGGACAAAACCAAAGTAGTCAACTTATTTAAATGAGATATTGATTTAATTGTTTTGTTGCCAAATAAGACAAGCTCCGTCAAATTGTTCATCGGTAAGCTCAAAAATTCATCGTTAGTCATGTTGTTCATCGATAGATCCAAAGTTTTTAGATTAATTAATAATGAGATTGCTCGATAAGTTACCGCGTTATTAAACGATAAATCGAGTGATGTTAAGTTGGTCAAACAGGAAATTGATTCATTAGTTATCTGATCATTACAACGTAAATTTAAACGAGTTAATGTAACTAATTTGCTAATTTCGTTGGTGATAACTTGATTAATCGACAAATCAAGAGTTTTTAGATTAGTTAAATGTGAGATTCCTTGACAAGTTATATTTTTGTTACGGGATAAGTTAATAGCTGTTAAATTAATCAAAACAGACAATCCGGCGTCTGTTATAAAAGAATTACCGTGTAATTCAAGAGTAGTTAAATTAGTCAGACATTCAATTCCATTGTTAGTTATTGATGTATAGCTCCCGCGAAAACTTAAAAATTTTAAATTGTGCAGATTCTTGACGCCTTCATCGGTCATTATTTTTCCACTTAAGATAAGATACTCTAAGTTGGTTAACCCAGATATCCCAACATCTGTTATTAAACCACTATCATGTAAATCAAGGGATTTTAGATTAATTAAGGCGGAAATACCGTTATCTGTTATGACCTTATTAAGACCCAGATTAAGCGACGTTACGTTTTTCATCATAGAAAGCCCATAATCTGTAATATGATAACGATCCTTCCATAAATATATCGAAGTCAAATTCGGCAACTCTTTTAAAATTTCGTCTGTAATCTTAGCATATCGTCTATTATCTGTAATTCTCATTCTCTTACTATTGTGGTTAAAATACTTGGATACTAACGACAACTCTATAACAGGATTATTGGTAAAATATATAATATGGTCGATGATTTCATTTGGTATGTAACTCATTTATTAATAATATTTAACTTATTAAATATTATTTTTTTAACATAAATTATATTCTTTCAGTATTGAAAGAATATTAGGCTTAATGCGCTGATAATATTCTTTAATGAAAGTAATTTCAGGTAATAAGTTATTTGATAATATTAATCTGACTATCGGTTCTTTGCAACATAGGACATGATTAATGTCCTTTTGACTAAAGGGGATTCCGTTATCTATGAACAATCGTAAAATAGGCAAAACTTTTTCTTGTTCATCTTTCGAGCTTGTGATAAGTAACTGGATATTTGTCATGTAGTATTCATTTGTCATATTTTGCATAAATAATTCTTTATCATCTTCTATTAAATATTTAATACAATCGTAATGCAATTTATCAATCGCAGCTCTGACTCCACCATTATCAGGCAGAATATTATGTTCCCTTAGTTTCTTTAATAATATTACATTACCACTACTGGCAACGTTATTGGCACCATTAGTATCGGGTAAAATATTTTGTTTATCTAACCATTGCAACATGATGTCATAGTTTTTACATAAGTAGATATTATTTGCTCCTTCGGTATTAGGTAATATTTTACATGATTTTAACCATGATAAAATTTCATGGTGCTCACATTTTACAGCGATATTTGCTCCATCGCTATCGGTTAAAATGCCATGTTCGGCAAACAACTCTAACAACGCCAAATTGCCATTCCTGATAGCAATATCGACACCATCGTTATCAGGTTTTATACCCTGCTGCAAAAATAAATTAATAATATCAAGATTATCGGCCTCGATAGCTTTCTTAAAATGAAAACCGGTTGGCACAAGTTTAATAGCTATTAAAGACCTGATCATCTCAACGTCCCCTTGAGCAATTAAATCGATAAAAGCGTTTTCATTAGGATTAATATTCTTCTTCATCAACCATTTCGCAACGCTTATATGTTTGTGTTGAATGGCAAAATTACAACCTTCTTGAGTCGCATAAATTTTTCGTTTACGCCCCCATTTGAGTATACTCAAATGCCCGCAGCCAGCGGTTATATTCATTCCTCGACTATCAGGCAAAATATTTCTTTCAGCAAACCAATCAAGAATATTTTGTTTTCCGTGTATTGCCGCACTATTTACAGAAGCATCAATCTGTTTAGTAAAAGATTTATATAAATTCTTAAGGATTTCTAATTCGCCAAGCATAATTAGATACTCGAAATCAGGATATATTCTCCAATTCTCTATTATCCAGTAAAACAAATCATGGTGAGCATTTGTAATTGCCAATGTCAACCCAATTGCCTCAGGTCTGGTATATTTTAAACTTTTTAATGCATCCAATTTACCATATTTACATAATAAATTCGCGCCATTCGCAAAAATAGATTTGTTGTTTTTAGCCGCCCATTCAATAATACTAACGTATTCATTTTTAACAGCATTTTCAACCAGTTCGATTTCATATGATTTTGTGAAAAGATAGTCCATATTTTTTATCATCCAATTTACCATGTCTGAGTGTTGATTTTTTAAGGCGTAATCCAGTAACAAAACGCCATCTTTTGTTAACAAAATCCTATATAATTCAACACATTCTAAATAATTAATCTGCTGGGGTATCACAAAATTTGGGTACATTTCTCTGATCAAATCAATCCAAAATAATGGTTGGCTCAATAACGATTTCGTGCATGAGTTAATTAAAAATGCAACTCCCAAACCATCAAATTTCAAGTATGATAATATCAAATTATCAATATCTTTAGTTCCAGAACTGAATAGCTGACCGTCCATTTTGTTAATATATTAAGTAGATAATATATCATTTTTTTATTTATTTGTTATATTTTCGGTAGATAGAAATTGTTATAATAACGGTGAGAATAATTACCAAATAGAAAGGATATAGCGTGTCGAGAATCGATGTCAATCTGCTTTTGGGCAGACATAATTCTGACGGATAGTATCCAGGTTCTGTACGATAGCATTCACGATAAAGACATGAATATACTGATTTGACAAAATCGATTCCGTAAAAGGTATTGTCTCTCGAAGACAATTGTCGATTCCAGACATTATTCGCCATTATTAAATTACACATAAGATTAAGGGAACAATTTGTTAATTCCACAATATTATTTTTGATCGGAATAATATGCTGAACCTCATAATAAGATTCACTACTAATGTTACGGATCCACTTGCCATTTACACACCATTTTCCTGTGCATTGTATGTTGTCTTGAATAAAATTTTTATAATTTTGGTTAGTAATTGCTAACCCTGAGTTGATATGGGTATTTGGGTCGAAATAGTAGTAATCTGAATTATTATTAAGATTTATAGACAACACCAATGTAAAATCCTGACATGGATCACATTTTGTCAGAACAAACAATAAGGCCAGCAACATTATTTTACTTACTCATAAGTAAAATATTTAAATACATTTTTTTATTGAACACACAAAAAAGTATAAAGTAATTATGATTAGTCCAGAATTGCAAGCTTACCATGATGAGCTGGATTTAGAGTTAGCTTTGTCTTTATCACTAACTACTATTTCTGCTATAACTTCAGATCATTCTGATGGTTCATTCGAGAAATTGAATCTAATTTCTGATATAGTTTTCTACGAACTTGCTAACAAAATGAATTGTTTTAAATCGGTATCAAATTTTTCGTTAATTAATAAACGTTACAACAGCATTTTTAAGAAGAATTATGAAAGAGTGACGGTCAATTTTTTGACTATAAAACAAATTCCATCCGACAAAGCTCGTAAATACTGTAATAGTTTGCTAAAAAGAAACAAACAATTAATAAAAGAAATAACTGGAGCGTGTTCGGTAATTACGGTTCAAGAAGGTATTAAAGAAGCTATTGTATCAGGTCATGGGAAAGTCAAGCGCCATCAACCAACTTATAAATTAGCCGACGGAATACAATCATTTGGTATGGTTGCTGTGTGTGACGACAGACACAGAATACTAAGAGGAACGCCAATTTACATTAAAATAATTATCTACAATAAACCTTACTATTTTTATCAGGAAACAGCAAAATATGATAATTTGTTAGATTGTGCACTGAAAATAGGTTGTTCTGATTCAAGAGCTAAACAACTATTAAGCACAAAATAAAAACATTATATCATATAATGTTTTTTTAAACACGATAATGCCAAAGGAACATAGTGGTAATAATCAATGTTAATCCAATTCCTATGATCGATGACATATCAACATCATCAATTATATCTTCCGGAACATTTGTTTTAATATTTTTGAAGTCAAGATGGGGAATATTTGTAATTTTCTCGTTCAACGAATCGAATGTGGCTTGGATTTTTTCTTCTGTTGTATCAGACATTTGTATTACATAATTACATAATATAAATTCATTTTTTTTAACAAAAAAGCTAACGCGAAACACGAACGTACTGGTTGAAATCACAATTCGTTATTACTAGCAGCTTCATATAAGAATGTTGCTAGAGAACTGTCATTCATTTTGGAAAATGGTAGCAAACTTGGCAAACGCTTGTTCTCGGTCAAAGGATATTTAATGTTGTCCGTTATTCTGGCAGTTTTACAATTTTTGTCGAAATACTTATTCACTAAAAATAATTCTTTCAGTGGATTCTTAGTAAAATACAGAATCTGATCTATCAATTCTGATAGTAAAAATCTATCCATTCCGTGGATGATATTTAATTGGGATTATGTGAAGTGATTTATTGATATTACGATTAGTGTAAGGGTCGATGTGACGTAAATTCGACAGGTTATTTATGCCATAGTTTGTTATATTGTCGTTGACTTGCAGGTTAATTAACTTGGTAAGTAAACTTATTCCGTCGTCTGTTATATGAGGATTTGCTGCAAATTTAATTGATATTAAGTTGGTTAGGTTTGAAATACCGTCATTTGTTATCTTGCCATTATAACTAATATCAAGATGAGTTAAACAAAATAATTTGTTGATTCCTTCATTAGTCACGGAAGAATTTTCGCATAATTCAAGTTTAGTCAAAATCCTAAGTTTAGAAATTGATTTATCTGTTATGTTCCTATTATAATTAATATCTAAACAAGTCAACCCTGTTAGGTTGCGAAATCCGTCATCAGTTACAGTTTCGTTACACGACAAAGATAACTTAGTAAGATTAGTCAAAATGGTTAAGCCAGCGTTCGTGATACCAGTATGTCCATGTAAGTGAAGAGTAGTTAAATTTAAGTGATTAATATCTTTTTCCGTTATTTTGTTACTGTCAGCCAATACCAACGTTTTAAGATTGGTCAAATATAATAATCCTTTACCCGTTATCTTGATATTTTTCATCAGATTAAGATAAGTCAAATTGGTTAATTTACAAATTCCTTGGTCAGTTACTATCGGGTTTTCTTCTAAGTTTAAAGATGTCAGATTAATCAATTTTTGCAGTTCATCGTCGTTAATGGTGAGAATGGACGGGTATCGGAATTTGCCAGTATAAAAATCTAAACTAAATGTCGCGATATTTGCCAAAATTGCTAAATGCTTATTTTCAATCAAAGGGTATTTGATGTTATCGGTTATCCTAATAACTTTACTATTTCTGTCGAAATACTTATTTACCAAACATATTTCTTTTAACGGGTTCCTAGTAAAATATATAATGTGATTAATCAATTCTGGCAACAAAAATACAGTCATTTTTCAATGATATTTAATATTTAATAATATTAAATATCATTTTTATTTAACATTAAGTAAGTCATCTAATCCGGCTAATCCGGCGCATGTTGAGAATCGTCAAATTTGTTAGGTGACTTATTCCGTCATCGGTGATATTTAAGTTAGTACATAAATCTGTTAGATTAGTCAGTGAACCAATTCCTTTGCCAGTTATTCTCGTTGAACGTATTGTCAACTTTGTTAGGTTAGTTAATTTGGAAATACCATCATCAGTTATTTCAGTATTATACATCGCATCAAGGTCAGTTAAATTAAGTAATTGGTCGATTCCTCTATTAGTTATAAAAGAATTATCAATTAAACTAATTGCCGTTAAATTCGTCAAACAGGAAATACCTTTGTCTGATATTAACGTTTGGTTGATATTAAGAAATTTTAACTTGGTTAACTTTGATATTGATCCGTCGGTAATAATTTTGTTATAAAAAATATTTAAAGATGTCAAATTTGTCAGAGCGCCAATTCCTTTATCTGTTATTAAATTATTACAATACAGATATGTCAAATTAGTCATTTTGGACAAGTCATTATCTTCTATTCCGCATGTTTGACTCATGTAAAGAGTTGTTAATTTTAAATGAGAAATATGCTGGTATGTCATTGTGTTATTTAGGTAAAGCGTATTTAGATTAGTTAATAGCAATAATGCTCCTCCGGTTACATGAGTATTTTTGGTTACATCGAGATTCGTTAGACTATATAATTTGGAAATTTCGGTATCACCAATAGATAAAATGGGCGAATTCGTAAATTCCCATTTAAAATAGTTCAAATCGAGCATTGTCATATTGACTAATTTTGTCAGATGTTCATTGCTAACCAGAGGATATTTAGTGTTATCTGTTATCCTAATTATTTTGCAATTTTGATTAAAATATTTGTTTACCAAAGACATTTCTTTCAACGGATTCTTAGTAAAATATATGACATGATCCGTTAATTCTGGTATCAAAAAGATACTCATTTAGTTAATGATATTTGATGGCATTTAAATATCATTTTTTATTGTGTTTGGATATCACATCAGATATTTGGACCAAGTACAACAAAATGTCTGTCCGGTTTGTCGAGGTACTTTAGAAGGATCTAAATTAGACATTAATACACTCAATTCGATTTCGGCCAAACAACAAGCAGACAAAGATGAGAGTAATGAGATCTTATTAAGAAGAACAGCAACAACACGGAGGGTTTTTTGGTTTCATGCCAGTACCAATGGTAATACCAACGTTTGGGAATTTCGATGATAATGATGATGAACGAGATATTCAAATGCAAATTGCAATGGCAGATATGATGCACAATCAGCGCGTCGCCAGAGAGAGAATGGGACAACAACCTGTACAACAAAATAATAATCTTCCTCCTGAATTAAATCGATTTGTTAATATGTTAAGACAGTTTAGGCAATCTGGGGAGGCGCGATCGTTATTAGTGATCAAAATGGCATCGGAATCATGAAAGTCGCAATACTAATGCGCCCATTTTTAAACATACTCATCTTTGGTACGCCATGAATTGTACTACCGAACATAATCGCCGAACCATTGATCATATCGTATTCTTTCTTGCCAACTTGGAGAATTCTTGAATCACCTAATGATATTACCAACTGATGACTTCCTTTATGAGAATGATTTGGTGTCCACATCGTTTCATTTTCGTAATAATTTAAGTATATACCAGTAATTGCATAATTAGTTGTAGCAATCTTGTTCAACACTGTTATAATTGCATCACCGATTTCTGGAACCTCACTAAAATTTAACGCTTTCGCTTTTCGAGTAAAACCTTGTTTTGATTTTATCCCATCTTTCCATTTTATATTATGTTTCAAAAATGAATGTAATCT
>Ga0255362_1000363_pt1 | contig 10018 bp, 9 predicted proteins | sample GFST75r2metaG_FD_186000 | JGI IMG/M metagenome (GOLD analysis project Ga0255362, IMG submission 186000)
CCTATATTTTGAACATGTGTCTGTAAATCTACATGGGCACCTGTTGGAGCATTTGTTAAATTGACTTTAAGTGCCTCAACTCTAAGTCCCTTTCCATCAGTTCCTGCTTCTGCACCGTTGCTAACCCATGGCTGCCATCCAACATTTTGTACATGACCGACATATGTGACGCCTACATCCGTAGTTGATGCAGGCGTGTCTGCTTTTACAGTTTGTCCATTCATTAACACTAAAATTGATACGCATAAAAAAATCGCAAGTGTTAACGATAATAATTTTTTTCTTTTCATTGAAACTTCCCCCGGCATAATTTTATTTTATTCCAATACAAATAATAATTTTTCAAATACATTATACAATATTTATCTGCATAAATCACCATAAACTCTAAATTATTCACATAGATACATTTTTATTTTTTATTGTCACTTTAAGTAAGTTTAAATCTAGCATGTATATATAACCATTACCAGCTATTGAAAAATCAAACGCAATAAAATAACCACGAGCGTGAAATTTCCCCGATGTTTTTTTCATACACTCAATAAACAAGTATAAAAAAATAGCTGTTAATAAATAGCATTAATCTTTATGTATCAATGATTTGTATATTTTTTTCAAATCGCCTTCCTACTGCATAAAATCCATATAAAAAATAATATGCAAATGTTCTGTCGCTTTCTACTTGGATTTTTAATTTTTTTCTCATGTTTTTCCCCCAAAAAAGAACGCAAAAAGAAAGCCACGTCCTATTAAAATATTAATAAATGACGTGACTTGCTTTTTTGTTGAAATTTTTATAAATATTCATTATCTTAATTAAAAATCGGAGTTTTTAGTTTTTTTAAATTCATTAGAATTATTACTCTAAACACTTTCTATTCCTTCTACTTCATTTTTTGCTATATATGAAAATTTATTATTATATATCATATAAAAAAAATCATCATCTTTATATAATATTTTACCATAAATTTTTCTACCTTTATCAAGTGAGATGCATACTCTTTTTAAAGCTGTTAATTCCAAAAGAATTACCATTATCCCTATTGAAAAAAGTAGAACAGAATAAAAAAATAATATTGCAACAACCATCTCAATAATGAAACCTATCCCAGACGAATTATTAGGATTATCAAATAAAAAAAATCCTATTTCTTTTCCATTGACATCTAACGATATTTTATCACCCTTCACAATCTCTATATTTCCATTTTCTATTAGGTCATAATCATTCTTATTAAAAATAAAAATTCTTTTTCCATTACTAACCAATGAGAAGATATCATTTCCATTAGTATTATTACTTATTCCATTTCCATTAGTTATTGATAATCCATTTAGCTTTATTAAAAAATTATCATTTATTTTATAAACTGGTTTATCCTTTAAGAAGACATTACCAATGAATTTACTTTTTTTATATAGCCCAACCTTATAAACTGTATTATAGTGTACGAACCCATTGTAAATTCCAGTAGATGAGAACCAAATATCTAAACCAGATAATATAATAAGTCCGGTACAAATTGTTATTGTTATATTGCACCATATTTTCTCATTGTTTATAATATTCTTTATCTTCAATTTGAATATAAAAACACACATTAGCATTAGTATTACAATTACAATAAATAATTTGAAAGAAGCATTAGAATAAAAATTTGTATACGAACTGGAATCACTTTTCACCATATTTTTGTTATATATGAATTCAAATACTATGCTAATATATATAAGTGCTATTATTGAAAATATTATCCCTATTATTACTCTATTTTTGCTAAACTTTTTAATTCCAATAATTATATTTTCAAATATTATATCATAGGCTATACTATATAAAAAGCTCCCAAACCCTATCATCAATGCACCAATTGCAGTTAATACAATAATATAATTGCTTAATGTTTCCATATTTAATACCCCATTTCTCTAATTAATAAGAGTATTCTACAAAATATAATAATATTCCTCTAAATTTTATTAATTTTCCACAACATTCAACTCAATAAATACTCGGAAAAATAAAGAAAAAAAAAGGGTATAGTCAAAAGTTTCCACTCTCAACTATACCCTTGAATTATCCTAATTGCACTTGACTACACCTCATAATATAATTGGTACTCAACAACACCTTAATTATTATACTATTGAAATATTTAAAAATGAGTTGTTGTAAATTCTTACCATGTAAAATAGTATAGCCTCGATCTTCTCCTATACCAGCATTTATGTATATATTATAATTATCCCTTAAAAGCTCTCCACCCCAAATATTCAAGAATGAATTGTCACCATCTAATATACTTTCTACTGGATTTTTTCTTAGATATGAAGCAGCACCAATATTTTCTAGTTCTGAATATCCTTTAAATCTGTGAGCATATTGTGTCCCTGTTAATATTGAATCAGTTGATCCTGTACCATTCAACTCTGTTATACTTACATCTTCAATAAAATCATCTATCAAATCATAAAAATATGCCTTGCATAAACATCCACACTAGACATATTTTTAATAATTTTTGCTATTCTAAAAAGTTGAGTTCCTTTTGGTGTAGGGTATTTTATAATGTTATCATTAGCTAGGTATTGCCATTTATTATTACCGAATATAGTGTCCTCTAAATCCTTTTTATTTATTGAATTAATTACGTAATAATATCCTATTATTAGTCCAAAACATATCTTACATTTTCATCTATATAAATATCGTACTTCTTCCCATATGCCATAACATTATATTTTTTACCTGTAAGTTCTACAACTTGTACATTTTTATTTTTTAAATTAATACTAATATCATGTCCATTATCTATTGTCCAAATTGCATAAACTATTTTATTACCTTTTTCAAATTTAAGTACATAATCAGCATTAGATCCTACATCTTCTCTACCTGCATATGAATATCCATTAAGTGATTCATTCATTGTCTTAATTGCATAATAAGTTGGCTTAGATTTCATATTATTATATACTGTTCCAAAATTATCTTGGATATCTTCTTTATTAATACCATCATCTTTCCAGTCATACCAAATACTAAGATTTACTCCGTTCATAATATTTGTTAGATATTCACGAATACAATATTGTGCCTGTTCCGTATCATCTATACCCTTCCATGTGGTAGAATAACCCCATTCACCAGAAAAAATTTGAATTTTTTTATTATGTGGATATTTACTTATTAATTCTCTTAATTTATTATAGTCCATTGTAACTGACTCTGGATTACTTTCTCTATACGGATGAACACTTATGGCATTTATATATTTAAATAATCCAGTTTTACCTAATGAGTTTAAATAAGAATAGTCAAATCCAGCTAATGCTGGTGCAACTATAAATGTATTATTATCTTTTGACCTAATTGCCTTTATTGTTTCTAGAGCTAATTTAGCGTAAGCATCAGCATCAGGTTTAGGTTTCCAAAACCCACCATTAGGTTCATTCCATATTTCCCATATGATTTGTTTCCCTTTATAATGCTCCACTGCTTTTTTTGCAAAGTTAGCAAAAGCCATTCTTCCTTGATGAGAATAAGGTGCAAGTCCCTTATCATATAGATTATTCCCATAATCTAAGATAAACATAATTTTCATGTGCCTTTTACTCATGCTATCTACTAACTTATCATATATTGAGAAATCATATGATCCTTTCTTTTTTTCAATTCCATTCCAGAATAAATCCATTCTTACTACTGTAAAACCATCTTGCTGTAATTTATTAACCTCTTTAATATTTGGTTCTACAAAATGTATATTTACTCCAGTTGAAAATTGTGATTTTGGGTTTGACTTATCAAAACTACTTTCACTATAACCATTGGTCTTACATAGAATAACTGCAACTATAACTATAACTGTTGACAACATTATAATTACTTTCTTATACTTTTTTATTAACCCCTTAACATTGATAATCTAAACACCTTCTTACATAAATTATATAATCATCTTCCGCCTAGTAAAACTACATTTATTTAATATCGTACTTTTACGTGTTAATAATTTTGATGATATAATACCTGTCCTGCCAAAGAGCGGGTTCATAATCTTCTATTGATTCTCCATTTTCATTATAGCACTACACAGTTTCAATTCTAATCAAACTCTAAATCATTAAGTAAATAAACCATTACTTTGGTGTCAGGATAGTATTGTAGACACGAAAACTCAAACAGTATAAAATAAGAGTTGAAGGGAAGCAACGTTTAAATTATCTTTAATACTAATAACAAAATCATTCACTATTTTTTGATTAATTGTACTTATATTAGTATCCTTGTTTATAAACCGGGTGATTGATCTGTAAGCTTATTTGTAATGATTTATCGTTGCGTGTCTTAAATTTCTAGCTTTACAATTATCCAAAAACACTTCAACCCCTTGTTTAAAAGACACGTCACCCTTTGTTGTCATTTTCATTTTTCTTTTCATATAGCCGTTTTCACCCACCTTCAACAAAAAATAAAAAGACACATTATACTATTTTATATAATATAACGTGCCTTTTTGATTTATTAAATTTTATACTAACTAAGTGTTTTATGTTCGCTTATAACAAAGTTCCATAATTCCATTATTCCACTCAATCCCTTATCACCGCTTCCCTCACGCCATATTCCCTTTTTATGTATCATAATAAAGTCCCAACAGAAAATCACCCATTTTTGCCAACTTATCCACAGGTCATAAAATTAATTTACACCAGAAATCATAATAAAGTTCCACAAAATATTCTGCACCCAAACATTAAATCTCAACCTCTTTTCCAACCCCTTTTTCTCCCAAAATGAACCTAAATCCAATCTATTTTTATCCATCGAATTTCCTGCATTCAATCTGCCTCTCCATCAATCTTTTTCACGCTCTTTTCTCTCCCTATTACTCCATCAAATCCATCATTATTTTCACTTCTATCAAAAGCCTTACGGCATAAACCCCCATCGTTTTTTCAAACCTTTCTATCTATCTTTCTTCTCAAATCTATCTATTCTCAATCCTTTAATCAATCTTTTTTTCCCTCTTTTATCCCCTCAAAACTTACCCGAAGGGTTCTATATTTCCTACACCCATCTATCCAATCACAGGCTAACGCCTTTATCTTTAACCTTATCTAAGCATTGGTATATCTTGATTTACATCTATCTATATCCCTTTTCGAATTGTTTCATGGGACATTTATTCAAGATTTTTATCTGGTATTATAATTGGTTAGTTTAAGGTAAAATATGAAGAAGCGGAAAAAGCTAATCGAGTGCGTAAGCCGATTAGCTTTTGGAGCAATTATTTATTTGTAGTTGCACAAACCCATTCCTTAATCCTAATTTTGAATCTACGATTTATGGAACATAAAAGAGATGGATGGAGAGGTACAAGAGACAAATCCTGCACTTTACTCATGCTTTATGGTATGAATTAAAGGTTTGAGAAATGATTTGTATTTTTCCTTATGTGACAAAATATAAGCCACACATTTAGCCGATTATGGCTTAATGTGTGGCTTAGTTATTGATTTAATTCCGAAACTTTATTAGTAGTTTATGAAACTATTTTATTAGTTTTGGAACTTTATTATCATGGTACATTTTAAGTCCGCTTATTTAGCTGATTGTTCAACAGCAACAGCAACAGCAACTGTAGCTCCAACCATTGGGTTGTTACCCATTCCGATAAGACCCATCATTTCAACGTGAGCTGGAACTGATGATGATCCTGCGAATTGTGCATCTGAATGCATTCTTCCCATAGTATCAGTCATACCGTATGAAGCTGGACCTGCTCCCATGTTATCAGGGTGAAGTGTTCTTCCAGTACCACCACCTGAAGCAACTGAGAAATATTTCTTTCCTTGATTAATACATTCTTTTTTGTATGTTCCAGCAACTGGATGTTGGAATCTTGTTGGGTTAGTTGAGTTTCCTGTTATTGAAACATCAACGCCCTCACTATGCATTATAGCAACGCCTTCTCTAACATCGTCAGCACCGTAACATCTAACAGCACCTCTTGCTCCATCTGAGTAAGCAGTTTCTTTAACTACTGTAAGCTCTGATGTATAATAATCGAATTTAGTTTGAACATATGTAAATCCGTTTATTCTTGAAATTATAAATGCAGCATCTTTTCCAAGACCGTTAAGTATTACTCTTAAAGGCTCTTTTCTTACTTTGTTTGCAGCAATAGCAAGTCCAATTGCTCCTTCAGCAGCAGCAAAAGATTCGTGTCCTGCAAGGAATGCAAAACATTTTGTTTCTTCTCTTAAAAGCATTGCAGCTAAGTTACCATGTCCTAATCCAACTTTTCTGTCATCTGCAACTGATCCAGGGATACAAAAAGCTTGTAAACCTTCTCCTATTGCTTCAGAAGCTTTATCAGCTTTAGTACATCCTTTTTTAATTGCGATTGCAGCACCTACTGTGTAAGCCCAACACGCGTTTTCAAAGCAAATTGGCTGAATTTTTTTAACTATATCATAAACGTTTATTCCCTTTTCATCACAAACTGCTTTAGCTTCTTCTATTGTATTCATACCATATTTCTTTAATACTGGTATGATTTGGTCAATTCTTCTTTCATAACTTTCAAATAATGCCATTATGTTTTCCCTCCTTACCTCTTATTCTTGTCTTGGATCGATAACTTTTACAGCTTCTGCAAATCTACCATAACTTGAAGTAGCTTTTTCCATTGCTTCGTTAGCGTCCACGCCTTTTTTGATCATATCCATTACTTTACCAAAGTTTACAAATTCATAACCTATAACTTCATTGTTAGCATCTAGTGCTACATGTTTAACGTAACCTTCAGCCATTTCTAAATATCTTGTTCCTTTAGCTTTAGTTCCGTACATAGTACCAACTTGGCTTCTAAGTCCTTTTCCTAAGTCCTCAAGACCTGCTCCGATAGGTAGTCCACCTTCTGAGAAAGCTGTTTGAGTTCTTCCGTATACTATTTGCAAGAATAATTCTCTCATTGCTGTGTTTATAGCATCACAAACAAGATCAGTGTTTAATGCTTCAAGAATTGTTTTTCCAGGCAGTATTTCTGAAGCCATAGCTGCTGAATGAGTCATTCCTGAACATCCGATTGTTTCTATTAATGCTTCTTCGATAATACCTTCTTTAACATTAAGAGTTAATTTACATGCACCTTGTTGTGGAGCACACCAACCTATTCCGTGTGTTAAACCTGATATATCTTTTATTTCTTTAGATTGTACCCATTTTCCTTCTTCTGGGATTGGCGCTGATCCGTGATTAGGTCCTTTAGCAACGCACATCATACTTGCTACTTCTGTTGAATAAATCATTAAAATTTCTCCTTCCTACACAAATACTTAATTCGTTAATACTTTAACAAAAAAGATATTGTATTGTACATAACAATACATAGTAACTACATAAGTAATTACAACAACCATTTAATTTTAACAAATAAACCTCACAGTAACAACATTTTTTCAAAAAAACATTATTATAAGAGCTGTTTTTATTATTTTTAATCTACTGATTATATAATATAATCTAAATATGTATATTTTTTAACACTCTTTAGAAATATATATACCAAATTGAAAATACAACTTGACTATAGTACATCCCCATGTTATAATTCTTTATGTTGACTTTGCCGATGTGGCGGAACGGCATACGCTCACGACTCAAAATCGTGCGGGAAACCATGTGGGTTCGAATCCCACCATCGGCACCAAGATTTTTTAAGAAACCTGTTAAGCCTTGAAACTGATGTGTTTCATAACTTAGCAGGTTTTTATTTTTCATTAAAGTAACACAACCCATAGTATTTTTATTTGAGTGATTCGCTTATATAAAAATCATATTATGCGTATGTGTTATTTTTCATTTACACAATTTTTTATAATATAATCCATTATTTTTTTAAATTAGCCATGTACATATAAAACACTTTTTTCACGTGTCTACTCTATAGTTACCATTTTAATCATCTTTTGGCATCTTAGCTCTCTTTTTTTAATTGTCCTTGACAAGGGTACCATTTTATTGTTTTATCTGTTTTAAAACAATTAGAAATACTAAATGATCCAATAAATAGCCCTATTTCCAAAGCAGAAATATGCAGAAAAGCAAATGTTAGTAAAACATTTTTGTATAGCTGCCCTACAGAACTCCTAATTCCTATAAACGATGCTATATTTCGCCAGAATCAGAAATTAAGGGTTATATTACAAAAGGAAGTCTTCACAGAAACCTCAAAAGATAAACTTATAGAATCCCTAAAAAGAAAAATCCAAACTTTACAGCAAGATAACAAAAAACTCAAAAAAGATAATGCAATTTTGCTTGGCAAATTATCTCGATTATAGAATATTTCTTTACAGCGATGTTGCTCTCCAAGTCTGAATGCTGGCATTGTTACTTTTGCTAAATCATGGGTTAATAGATGCCCGATTATAAGCCTCTTTGCAAATTTAAGTTATTGAAAATAATCTATACACTACTATTTTTAGAATTCGCCTTAGTTTCTTTGCAAATCCTCTCCCTGTCACACCCATGAATATACTCGTTAATGCCACAAAAATAGAGACAGAGCTTTGAATTATTAGTATTTTCCTTAAAGGATGGATTTTCTTAATAAAATAGTAATTCAGCATTGTAATCAAAAGAGGTAAATATAAACTCATAATTATTTTACTTAATTTTGTAGAAATTGTCTTAGCAAGCTTTTCTATTCTATTTAGTAATTCCTCTTTTTCTTTCAGAGCTATCTCTAGCTCATTTTTTGTTTTAACATGTGCTTCCTCTTCTTGATTAAGTTTTTCTATAACGTCTTCATCCATGATAGTACTCCTCGCAAATTAAGTTTGATCAGCATATCTCCACCATGCAAAAGTTCCAAGTAATCCCAACGTGCCAGTGAGGCAAAGAATTATCCAACTATTAGTTCCAAGGTATCCGGCATATTTATAAACTGTTGGGAGTGCCCATGGATAATACTGTGTAAGGCCAGCTATACCCACAAAGTTTCCGAGTATAATAGTCAGTATTGTAAATCCAATGGGAAGTAAATATCCACGAGTATAGTTGGCAAGGAAGGCAGCTGGAGTGCTTATTATCATTGCAAGAATAGAAGTCACAATAAAACTTGAAAAGCCGTGAATCAAAAGTCCAACCGATAAGCCGTCAAAGTTAATTACCATTCCCACGATAACTCCAATAACGAACATAAACATTGAAAGTAAAACACACCAAATAAACATAACAATAAATTTAGCGAGAACAATCCATGAACGTGAAACGGGTAAAGCAAGCAAATCCTTGATTGTTCTGTCAGCGTATTCCCGGCCAAAAATCCAACTAGCCACAAATGCAAATCCAACTATTCCTGCTCCCGCAATACCTTGTTTCAAATTTCCAATATATGATGTCCAATTGACCTTTCCATCAATAGTTACACCCGAACCAATTGAACCGATATTATGGGCAAGTTCAGGATTGTTTTGAATAAAACCCATAAGCCCGTACATAATGGGCATAATCGCAAAAAATATAAAGGTAAAACAAAACACTTTTGAGCGTAGAACTTTAATACTTTCGCACCAAATAGCAGCAAGCATGTTTTTCATTTCTCATTATCTCCCTTCATTCCGATTATTCTAAGAAAATATGATTCTAAGTCTTCTACTTCTGTTTTTAATAATGTGGGCGGCAATCCCGAACGGACTAAAATATTTGCTATTTCTTCGGGACGTTTCAAAGCTTTTTCATCTGCCAATGCCAGATTACCATCTTCTGTGAAATCAACAGAATATCCCTCTTCAACTAGCTTTTTATGAGCTACTTCTATATTTCGAGCATTAACAAGAAGCCGCTTATGAAGCAGTTGATCCAATTTGTTTGCTTTAACCTCCTGTATTAATTTGCCTTGATGTATGATCCCAATTTGGTTTGCGAGTTTAGCAACTTCTCCTAAAATATGGCTGGATATAAATACAGTTACACCTTTATTCATTGAAAGATCTT
>Ga0255362_1000364_pt1 | contig 10012 bp, 9 predicted proteins | sample GFST75r2metaG_FD_186000 | JGI IMG/M metagenome (GOLD analysis project Ga0255362, IMG submission 186000)
ACTGCTGCTATAAGCCCTTTATTTATCCAGGTGAAAGGAGATATAAAAGTTATTTTTTCAAAGTTATCACCTAAAGAGCCTACCGGAAAAAATGATCCTCCTAAAAGTCCAAAAATATTTAAAGGTATATTTAATATGCCTTGTACAGTCCTAAAGTTTTTTGTACATATACCTAGATATATTCCTATAGCTGACGCCATGAAAGTTTCTACAAAAAACATTAGTAGTATTATTGGAGTACTGGTTCCAAAATTAACCCCTAATAATAATCGTAAAATTAATAAGTTTACAGCACTACAAATCCAAATTACAATTGTGCAGGATAAAATCTTTGACAAAACTATAGCTGAATTATCTATTGGTGCAATTATAAATCTATAAGCAGTTTTATAAAGGCTTTCATCCTTTGCCACATAAACTACGGTGATAATACTAGCTAATAAATAAAATGGAATTTGCACTAGCGTATAATAGTCATTTGAAGTAACTCTGCTATCTCCTTTAAAAAAATTAGTAGCTAAATATCCTAAAAGTAATATGAGCAGTAATGGAAATACTATATTGTATATTATTATAAAAAAATCCTTCATTCTTCTTCTAAGACCATACCATGTAAGCTTAACAAACCCATTCATGTTTATACCCCCTATTGTTTTGCCAAGAGTTAATCTCTTAGTGCCTTCCCTGTTAATTGTAAAAAGATTTCCTCTAAATTATCTTTTGAATATTTGTTTTTTAGCTCTTCTGTTGTCCCTTCCTCAACGATACTTCCCTCATCCATTATTATTAGATTTGTACATATACTCTCAACTTCCTCCATGTAATGGGAAGTATAAATTATAGTGGTTCCATTCTTATTTAATTCTTTTACAGTTTCTAAAATATTGTTTCTGGATTGAGTATCTATGCCAACTGTTGGTTCATCCATAATTAAAAGTTTAGGCTTATGAGCTATAGCGCATGCAATATTTAATCTTCTTTTCATGCCTCCAGAAAACTTAGATGGTAAATCCTTTCTTCTATCCCAGAGCCCAACAAAATTTAAAGCCTCCTCTACATTTTGTTTAAGTTCTTTACCCTTAAACCCATATAGACTACAGAAAAATTTCACATTATCATAAGCAGAAAGATCTGTAAACACTGCTATATCCTGAGGTACAACTCCTAGATTTTGCTTAAGATAGTTCTCATCTGATTTAACATCTTTATCCCGAAAAAAGATACTACCTTTATCACAATCTACAACTGTGGCTATCATGTTTATACTTGTGCTTTTTCCTGCTCCGTTAGGTCCTAAAAAGCCTAAAATCTCTCCAGATTTAACATTAAAACTTATACCCTTTACTGCCTCTCTTTCCCCATAATTTTTTTCAAGTTCCTTTACTTTTAAAATATAATTCATTATATTCCCTCCTCAATGTTATATATCTATATTACAATATCCAACATTGGATATTGTGTTGATAAAAAAGAGGGTAATACCCTCTTTTTTATCTTCTTTGCTTTAATAAATCAATTAACTGCGCTACTTTTTCTTCTAAGTTAATTGGATTTTTAACTATATCATCTGATAATCGCTTTACTTTGGTTAAATTTTTAACATCTTCGAATTTGAAATTTACATCATCTAAATTTCCAAAATCAATTCTACCTATTACATTTTCTATTCCATCAGATAGTTTAATTAAATCATCAACTTCTTCAATTAGAGTTTTATGCCATTCTATCTGATACCCTAATGTTTTAATTACTACATCAAACTGCAAAGCTTCCGATTTAAGTGTTGTATCTGTAACCTTAAGCTTTTTACCACTTTCCCACCATACCTTTTTTTCTTCTAACATTTTTATATGTTCCTTAACACCACTTGTTATTTCATCTTTTGTTAGTCTATTAAACATAATATATATCATGAATTTATCGGATTCAATGCTTTGCATTGGTTTAAGCAATTCCTCTTTTAATGTTCTCTTTAATTCTTCCTTGCCAAGATCATTAATAGCATATACTTTTCTAATTCTTGCTCCATTTCTTTCTTCTCTTAGGGTATAAATAAACCCTTGTTTTTCTAATTTATTCAACGCATAATATATGGAACCTGATTGGATTTTTGCCCATTGATCCATTCCATTTATCTCAACAAACCTTTGTATATCGTAACCATGGGTAGGTTTTATGCTTAAATAAAATAATACCAATGCTCTTACCATAAAATTTCTCCTTTGTAACCAACGTTGATTATATTTTTAATATATACCCAACGTTGTGTATTGTCAATATATTTTTCAAATTTTACACAGCATTTATGCTAAAAAACTAATTGAAAGTGGGCTTCCAAAGAAAGTAGCACAAAAATGATGAATGATATAGAGGAAAGTACTAAGACAAAGGAAGCATCAAATTTTTTTTAATCATAGTGTAACTCCAGCAAAAATTTTTCACCATAGGTTATATTCTTTAGCTTATCCTAATTACTACTGTTATTGAACTTTACCTAAATCCCGATAAGTAATTATTTTTTCCTTCCATACGAAGCTATACTTTTCCAATAGATCATTAGGATCTATTGGCTTTCTGCCAGTCAATGTTTCAACAGTATCCGTTTGATCTGCCATTAAACCATCTCTAATCCCAGATTCATTTGTCACCATATCATTAGCACACCATGGCACTGGTGATTTTGAATAACTTCCATGTGAAGTACGAGGAATATATATTGAATCTAAATAATCATAATATTCTTCTTCATTAAGGGTTACATATTCATAATTAATGCCAGATAATTTACTAATCATATCACAAATTGCATGTTCACTGATTAGTTGACCTGTTACATCATAATCTTTATTATGTTCTCCCTTACCTAATAACAATTCCGTAGCAACGCGACCACTATCATCTTTTGCAATGAATGTTGCCTTTCCTTCCCCAGCGGTAGTAACCCATCTATTGTTATCTAAATTAGCCATCATAACAGAATTAAGTAAGTAGTTTTCTAAGTAAAGATTGTTTCTCATAATATTATAATCTATACCACATTCAATTAGGTATTTTTCAGTTGCTGTATGATCTGGTAATACATATTGTTTGTATTCTGGACGGTTAGCACCAAAGAATGAAGTATAAGTAATATGTTTTACACCAGCTGCAATAGCTGCATCAATTACATTTTTATGTTGCTGAACACGTTCTGGTCCTATTATTACACCAGATACAATATAAATGCGATCTCCACCTTTGAAAGCTTCTATCATTTGCTCTTTATTATCATAATTTGCTTCCCTAACTGTAACGCCTTTTTCTTCCCAAACCTTTAAACGTTCTTCTCTTAAATGGCTTTTATATGGACATGTAAAAATCAATTCATCTCCAGATACCTCTTTTAACATATTAGAAGCTACTCTGCCTCCTAGTTGTCCATCTGCTCCGGTAATAATATATCTCATATTTTTTCCCTCCGTTTATTTTTAATTAAAAGTATTAATCCAATAAGGCCTCTGAAAAGAAATAACGAGTCAAAGATTCTGAGGATATTTTGCGGTAGGCAAGGATCCAAAACCTTGCGCATATTGATATATGTAATGGTTATGGCGACGAAGCATGCCACAAAATATACCAGAATACTGACTTGTTATTTCTTTGATGATGCCTTATATGCTAAGCAACTAACTAGACTTAAACAATTACATCAAGTAATACTCTATTTGCTAATATAGTAACATCTTGCTCCTTTGAACTGAAATTGAAATATGTTATTATTAATAGAACATTTCTATAAGTAGGGGAGGTAAGACAATATGCATATTAAACAACTTGAATGTTTTGTTCATTTAGCTGAAACTCTAAATTTTTCTAGAACTGCAAAACTACAATATATAACCCAGCCCACTGTTACTCATCAGATTAATACTCTAGAAGATGAGCTTGGCTTAAAATTATTTATTAGAACAAAGAGAAAAGTAGAAATTACTCCGGCTGGTGTTTCTTTTTACAATGACATGAAAGAAGTGTTAACAAGAACAAATATTGCAATAGCCAAAGCAAAGCATTATGCTCTTGCATTTGAGTCAAATATATCAATTGGTTATGGAGGAAATGTAGAGGTAAAATACCTTCCAAACATATTAAGCACCTTCAAGGAAAAATTTCCCCATATGCATATCTATCTAAAAAGCGCTGCTTTTAAAGAGGAAAGAAACCTATTCACCAATCACAGTGTCCAACGTCTATGTTTTATTTTGCTGACGGACCACTCATTGGTCATACAATGATTAAAGGGAAGCTTGGAATTGCAGTGATGCCAGATTTTGTATGTACGGAAGACCCATCGCTATCCTTCATTCCTATGGATTTAAATGATTCAATTTCTTATGGGATTGTGTGGCATAAGAATAATGAACTGGCTGAAATAAAAGGATTTGTTAAAATTGCAAAAGAAATTTATAAAAGTCATAAAATTTAATTCCTGCTTGATTTAAAAACTGCTTTTCTAAAATTAAACAACCTAATCCAGTAGGCGGTGGACAATTGTTTTGTTTACAGACCTCTCAAATTTTTTTGCCTTGACATTATTAAAACAATGCTTTATTATGCATATAGACCAGTCGGTATATTCTATACTTAGAAAGGACGTTAATTTAATGAAATGTAAAACCGAATCAAGAGAAAAAATCCTTGCAACTGCAGCATTGCTTTTTCAGATTAAGGGATTTAATGCTACGGGCTTAAATGAAATTTTGACAGAAAGTGGCTCACCTAAAGGTTCTCTATATTACTATTTTCCAAATGGAAAAGAAGAGTTAGCTATAGAAGCTATACAATTATCAAGTAAATCTATTCAAAAAAAATTAAAAACTTCATTAGACAAGTACCCAAGTCCAATTGAGGCTATACAATTCGCTATTAAAAATATAATGGAAGATTTAAAAAAAGGAAATAAACTAAAAGATATTTCTATAAGCCTTATAGCTTTAGAGACCTATTTGTCCAGTGAACCCCTAAGAGAAGCCTGCAAAGAAGTTTTTGAAATTTTAGAAGGTATGTATGCTAAAAAACTAATTGAAAGTGGAATTTCAAAAAAAGTAGCACAAGAATTAGGCATTCTTATACAATTAATGATTGAAGGAGCTATTACCATATCACTTACCCAAAAAAATGCTACACCCCTCTTGATAGTTAGTAATCATATAAATTTATTGTTAAGTCCTTATTTAAACACTAAATAATACTTTTAATTGCTCTTTTATTTACTGTATTTATAGCTTATGTATCTAATAGAATAATTCATTAAAATTTATAGTTTAGTCTATATTTAATATAACGACTGGTCTATATATAATTTAAAGGAGACTACACTTTATGACCGCAGAAAAAATTTATGATGAAGAAAAAGAAACACACTATAATGCAAAATCAATTATGTTTGTATTACTACTGGGAAGTTTCATATCACTATTTAACGAAACAATACTAAATGTAGCACTTCCAACGTTAATGTTAGAAATGCATATAACAGCAATATCAGCCCAATGGCTTACCACTGGTTATGTCTTAGTAGTTGGAATTCTTGTACCAGTTACTGCATTTCTTATTCACACTTTTACTACAAAACAATTATATGTATGTGCAATGATAATATTTTTAATAGGAACTGTGTTAGCTGTATTTTCTACATCGTTTCCAGCTTTATTAATTTCAAGAATAGTTCAAGCATGTGGTACAGGTATGCTGATACCTATTATGATGAATTCAGCACTAGCCATTACTCCACGTGAAAAGCATGGTTCAGTAATGGGCTTATGTGTTTGCATAATTACATTAGGTCCTGCACTTGGACCAGCAGTTTCTGGTTTATTACTACAATATTTTAATTGGCACGCATTATTCATGCTAATAATTCCATTTTTAATTTTCTGTATAATTTTGGGTTGTATTTTTTTAACAAATACATCTAAAATAACAAAACCTAAAATTGACTATTTGTCTATCTTGCTATCAACCATAGGCTTTGCAGGAATTATATTTGCGGTAAGTTCAGCCAGCACTTCAGGTGTGACAGTTACTGCTATTATTTTTGTCATTGGACTAATAGCATTGATTTTGTTTGGCAAACGCCAATTATCATTAGAACAACCAATACTAGATATACGTACATTTAAGCATCCTTTATTCTCTATAGGCATAACACTGATTGTGCTAATACAGATGTTCCAATTTTCAATAAATATGATGTTGCCTTTACTCCTGCAAAACGGCTTAAAAACATCTTCTTTTGTATCCGCACTTGTTTTATTTCCAGCAATTTTAGTTGCTGCTATATTAACTCCATTCGTAGGTAAAATTTACGATAAAATAGGTGGTAAAACATTGATTCCAGCAGGACTTTTCATAATGTGTGTTTTTACTTTCATATTATCTCGTGTTACACCATCAACTTCAGTGCTAGTAATTACGCTTATATATTGTTGTATAATGGTAGGAGTGTCTATGTCTATGTCAACTAGTCAGACAACTGGACTTAGCCAATTATCACCTAGAACCCAAGCAGATGGTGTGGCTATAGTAAATACCTCAATGCAGATAGCTGGTGCTCTTGGTTCAGCTTTATTTGTAGGTATTATGACAGCATATCAAAGTAGCTATTTAATAAAGATGACAAATAATCCAAACACTTCACAAAATCAGGTAAAAGCTATCTATAGTGGTTTCGGACATTCTGTTACAGTTGCCGCTATACTTATTGGGATTGGTTTTATAATAGCATTGTTTATAAGAAGAAACAGTGAAAAAATTAATGCTTAGTATATTTAGGCAGATATTTTTTTAATAAATTTAATAAAGACAAGTATGCACATTTTCTTATAAAATGCACATACTTGTCTTACTTAATGCTTCATTAGATTAAACCACTTTTTGAAACTCTTGAATTATGCTAATCCATTTCTTTGTCTGAGTTCTTTTGCTATTTCAGTATATTTTTTATCTGTTAAATTATATAATCCTCCAATTACAACTATTGCAACTATTAACGCAATAGCCGGATATAATAGTAGTAATCCTTTTATCCCCAATAATGCCCCTGAAGTTTGTTTTACTTTTGGTATATATCCTGTTAATGCGAGTCCAATACCAGCGGCAGATCCAGCTATTGATTGAGCTATCTTCCTAGAAAAATTAAATACTGAGTAGGTGATAGCTCCTCTTTTTTCTCCTGTTTTCCATTCACCATAGTCAATTGCATCAGAAACTAATGCCCAAGTCATTCCATTTGGGATACTTAATCCGAAATATGCTAAGCTTTGTAATATAGTAAATGAAATTAAATTCAAGGGAATTATGAAGTTTATTAAATCAGCTGCAATGCTTATTCCAAATCCAATTAACACTGTATTCTTCTTGCCAAATCTATTGGACAATATAGGCATTGCAACCACACCCAGCAGTGAACAACCTATACTTATAAAACTTATATAAGACATTAATATAGTGTTACCAAGATTATACTGACAAAAATATACTAACATCGCTGATCTAATATTAAAGGCTGAAATTGAAAATACTGTCATTAATATTATTACTAGTAAAGGTCTATTTGTAAATATTGTTTTTCCTATACCTTTTAAAGTCACTTTCTCAACTTTAGCCTGAACTACTGGTATTTTTTCTTTACAATTTCTAAAAGTTATATAAAATGCACCTATCCCAAGTAGTGCCGCCACGGCAATAGCTATTGGATATCCTAATCCTGGATTGTGAAATCTTGAAACCATAGGTATTACGAATACACTAGATAATAATAATGCCATAGTACTGCCTAACTGCCTTGATGCTGCAAGGTCCGTTCTATCTTGAGGATCTTGAGTCATGGTAGATGCTAATGTACCATATGGAATATTTGTAAATGAATATGCAATACCCCACACCATGTATGACCCATATGCATATATTATTTTACCTTGAAGAGAAAAGTTTGGTGCTAAAAACACAAATACAGATATGATAGCAAGTACTATACATGAAATCATCATAACAGGTCTATACTTACCTGATTCTTTACTCCCCTTCCTTGAGTCAATAAATGTTCCAACAATAGGATCAACTACGGCATCAAATAACTTGGTGATTAAAAAGACACCTCCCGCAATTGCTGCTGGTATACCAGCCACATCTGTAAAAAATTTAAGTAAATACAGTTGACCCATATCAAACATAAATCCATTTCCTAAATCACCAAAACCATAGGTAAATTTTTCTCTTGCACTTAATTTTTCCATTCTATAATTCCCTCCATTAATTAAACTTATACTCATGCTCTAATTTAAATTTTAGATACACTGCTTTTGATTTATATAAAATTATGATTAATACTTTAGAAATTAACTGCAGCGCTAGAACATTTAAGCACACGTTAACATTTTCATTAAATCTTTATTACACAAAAATATAAATGCATATGTGCAACTTTAATATTCTCTAGAAATTTTATTTTACTAACAACAACAACTCCTTTATAAACAGATCTCCAAAATAACGTTTACATAAAATTAATAATTATACCTTATTTGTGAAATGCTCATAAACAAACGTTTTCATTTCCTCCTTTCAAACTAAAAAATATTTTTGTTGACGTGAACATATCGCATAATTTTATTATAAACTTGGTATTTTGAAAAATCAACAGTTAATTGTCTTATATGTAAATTATTATTTTGTTATTCAAATTTTTCAATTTAAACAATACAACTGGATTTTTTTACGCTAAAAAGACAGACCTAAAAAGGTCTGCCTTAAATTAAAATATATTTTATAAATTTTCTTTAATTTTTTTTATTACTTGCTTATACTCTTCATCTTTAAGAAGAACTTTGTCTTTTGGAGACATTTCAAATGTTCCACCCCAAGTAGGTCCATTTTTATATTTAGGAACTAAATGAAAGTGAAGATGAGTCATAGTGTCAGCATAAGCTCCATAGTTCATTTTATCAGGTGAAAATGCTTTGTTTATAGCACCTGCTGCTCTTGCTACATCTTTCATAAATAGTGAACGTTCCTCATCATTTAGTTCAAAAATTTCACTTTTATGATCATTATATGCTACAACGCATCTTCCCTTATAAGTCTGTTCTTTAAATAAATATAAAGTTGAAGATTCTAATTTACATATTTCAATCATTATATCCGTAAGTCTTTTATCCTTTACGCAATAAAAACAATCATTATCAAAACTCATATTTAATTTCCCCTTTTTACCTAATTGTACTTTTACAATTTCGGGTTTATTTAACTATTTCTTTAACTGCTTCCTTCATTCCAAGCTTTTCAATATTAATCAAGTATCCTGTTACTGAATCAGTTAATCCTGAAACTTCATTTAAGTTCATCTTCCAAACTTTTTCATATCCAAGTACTGTAGTAACTACAGTTTTAATTGCTTCATCTGATCCATCACATTTTCCCCATGCAGTTTTGTAAAGTTCTAAAATATCTTCATCATCATTTAATTTTATTGTTTCTTCTCCTCTTTTACCCTTATAAAATTCTATAAGTGCTGCTAAGGAGAATACTAATCTTTTAGGAAGTTGACCTTTTGTTTTTACATACTGCAATAATGAAGGTAAATCTCTTGTTTCATATTTTGACATTGAATTTAAAGATATACTCATTAAATAATGCTTAACAAAGGGATTCATAAATCTTTCAAGAACAACTCCTGCATAATATTTTAATTCTTCTGCTGGAAGATCTAATGTAGGTATTATTTCTTCATATATAGTATCTCTAATAAATTTACCTATAACTTCATGATCAACAGATTCTGCAACTGTGTCTAATCCATAAAGATATGATACTGGTACAAGTGACGTATGTGATCCATTAAGTATTCTTACTTTTCTTGTTCTATATGGTGCCATAGCCTTAACAAATTTAACATTAAGTCCTGCTTTACTTGCTGGGAATTCTTTTTCAATCCATTCTGGTCCTTCAATAATAAATAAGTGGAAATGTTCTCCAA
>Ga0255362_1000365_pt1 | contig 9946 bp, 13 predicted proteins | sample GFST75r2metaG_FD_186000 | JGI IMG/M metagenome (GOLD analysis project Ga0255362, IMG submission 186000)
GAAAAATATAATTAAGTAGCAAGAATATATGATTTCAATGATGATCAATGAGAAATTTGCAACAAATTTATATAAAATTTTTTTGATACAAAAAGTTAATATAAAGGGTTTTATTCTTTTATGTTGAATATCACTAAGATACAATAAAATATAAAAGGGGTTATTAAATTGACAGATAAAGCTGAAGGAACTAAGGCGAGTGAAAAGAAAAAATGTTTTATAATTACGCCAATAGGTGAAGATGAAAGTCCTATAAGAAGGCATATAAATGGAATTATAGATGCTGCAATATGTCCTGTATTAAGTAACGATTATGAAATTATTGTGTCTCACAGATTGTCTTCACCAGGTTCAATAAACAAACAAGTTATCTCAAATATTTATGAAGCGGATTTAGTTATAGCTAATTTAACTACACTAAATCCTAATGTAATGTATGAATTAGCATTTAGGCATTCAATAAGGAAACCAGTAATAACTATTATGGAAAAAACCGAGAAAAAGTTACCTTTTGATATTACAACTGAAAGAACTATATTTTATATAAATGATTCTCAAGGAGTATTAAGTTTAAGGCAAAGTTTAAGAGAATATGTAGAGGAAATAGAGAAAATTAATATTGATGAATTAGACAATCCGATTTATTCAGCTTTAGAAAGTATACTTGAAGAAAAAAACATATTGGGGAAAATAAAAACCTCAAAGCCAATTGAGAGCGATGCTGTTAAATACATTTTAAATAGACTTGATGGTATAGAAAACAAAATAAATAGTAATAATGTCGCAAGCATAAATAACAATGACATGAATATTGATATGTATAAATTCAATATAAGGATAACTATAAAAAGTAATATAAATCTAACTGGAGCTATACAGGGTGATCTATTAGGAGCATTTTTTCGTAATTTAAAAGCAGAACAAGGGATAAGTAAGATAGGTGGAGCTCATTTTAAAAATTCAACTATCAATTTTGATATGTGCTGTAAATCTTTCTATCTTAATGATATTGACGCGTTAATCCGTGGTATGTTTGCTAGTACATTAGAACAATTAAACATGAAAGATGTAAAATTTGAGGTTGATATATTATTCTGAATAAATCAATATAAAAAAAAGAACCCTCAATAGGGCTCTTTTTTTATGCCTTCAAAACAATACGAATTACAAATTAGGGCAGGTGAAGTTACAATTGATAGTATAGAGTTAACTCATTGGATTAACTCATTGATAGAACACGGTAACCTAAAGTCATTCTATAACTCAGCACTATGGAAACATCTAAGACAAGAGGTACTTGATGAGCAACATTATGAGTGTCAAGTATGCAGAGCAAGAGGTATCTATGAAGAGGCAACAACAGTACATCATATCAAGTACGTTAGAAGGTATCCGGAGTTAGCCTTAACTAAGGATAACCTATTAGCAGTATGTAAAGAGTGTCATTATAATATACATCATAAGATTGAGCACAAACCTCAATTAAATGTTGAAAGATGGTAGTACCCCCGGTCTAAAAAAATGAAAAAATTCTGGAACGAGGGAGAACGGTATATAGGGACGACAAAACGTCTGCCTCGCGCGTGTGAGAAAAAATAGAATATAAATAACAAAATTTAACATTGAAAGGAGGGATAAAAATATGGCTACCGCTAAGAAAATCAAGGAATCGCTAATTAAACAACTTGAAGATAAAGGTGCAAAAGTAGAACATTTTTTAGGCCTAATTGATGATTATATTTGGTACTTTAATGAGGAAAAAGCCATGCAAAAGGATATAAAAAATCGTGGTCACTCATACAAAGCAACTTCTTCAGCGGGGTATGAAATTGATAAAGAGAACCCCTCTGCTAAAAATGCACTAATGTACAATAAACAAAAGCTGGCAATTCTCAAACAATTAGAATTAACAACTAAGAATGTAGTCAGCGACGATGATGACGAGCTCTAAACTAATACCTGAAATACAAATCTACATTGATTTAGTTCGTGGTGGTACATTCGAAGTTTGCAAAGAGCAATTGCAGCTATGTGATTATGTTGAGAAATGTTTTGTAGAGGAAAATTTATTTGTTGATGAAACACAACTTCATAAATATTTAAGCTTGCAAAAATACTTTCCGTTTGAATTAGTTGAATGGGAAGTATTTTGTTTTGCTTTGCATAATTGCACTTACTACAAGCCAGGTATATTAAGATGGCCAGACCTACTTATTCTAGTTGGTAGAGGTTCTGGCAAAAACGGATATTTGTCTTTTGAAGATTTCTGCTTAATTAGTGAGTATAACCAAATTAAATATTATCACATAGACATATGTGCTAATTCAGAGGAGCAAGCAAAAACAAGCTTTGATGATGTTTATAATGTTCTAGAAGAAAATAAGGTTAAACTAAGTAAGCATTTTTACTGGAATAAAGAATATATCCAAAACTTAAAAACAGGTTCTATATTAAGATTTAGGACTAGCAATGCTAAAACAAAAGATGGAGGCAGACCAGGTAAGGTTGACTTTGACGAATACCATCAGTATGAAAATTATGATTCTATACAAGTATTCAAAACTGGACTTGGTAAAAAGAAGAATCCAAGAACGACAATTACAACTACGAATGGAAATGTTAGAGATGGTCCACTTGATAAGTTAATAGCGAGGACAGAACAAATATTAAAAGGCGTAATAAAAGATAATGGACTATTAGTATTTATCTGTAAACTTGATGATGAAAAAGAAGTAAGCAACTCCCAAATGTGGGATAAGGCTAATCCATTTTTGCATTACAATGAAGAACTTTTTAGAGAAATAGAAAAAGAGTATATAGATTATATAGACGATCCGATTTCTAATTCTGCATTCATGACGAAAAGGATGAATATTCCAAAAGGGAATATAGATAAGGAAGTTACAAGTTGGGACAATATACTTGCAACTAATCAAGAAATACCTGATCTTAGTGGCGGCACTTGTAGAGTCGGAATAGACTATGCAAAAACTACCGACTTTGTATGTGCTGGGTTACTTTTTAAATTTAAAGGTAAGTACTATTGGATATCTCATACATGGGTATGTAGAAAATGCAATGATTTAGGGAGAATAAAAGCACCTTTAGAAGAATGGGCAACTGAAGAAGGAGGAAGTTTATTAACTTTTATTGATGGTCCCGAAGTGCCACCAGATACAGTAGCTATGTGGTTAGAAGAACAGGCGCTAAAATATAACCTTACTATTCTTGGTATGGACAACTATAGATATACATTATTAGCTAAAGCGCTTAGGAAAGTCGGATTTGATACAGACAAGAAAGGTACTAATAATATAAAGTTAACAAGACCGAGTAATCAAATGCTTATATATCCAATAATTAATAGTGAATTTACTAATCACAATATTGTTTGGGGAAACAACCCTCTTATGAGGTGGTATACAAATAATACTTGTTTAAAATCTGAGGCACACGACAACTATAGTTTTGGCAAGACAGAACCTAAGAGCAGAAAAACAGATGGTTTTATGGCTTTTATAGCTGCAATGTGTGCAGATGGAGTTGAATTAGAAGACAGTGGCGAATCTACAGATTTAGATCTTGGCGTATTCACATATTAAAAATTAAGTCTTAGAAATAAGGCTTTTTATTTTGCCCTGAAGGGAGGTGATAGATTGAAATTTACTGAATGGATATCAAGTTTTTTCAGTGCTGGGCAAACTACGGTAAATCTAACTCAGACAGAAATAGCAGGTCAAGAAACTCAATTAGCTATTGAAGCTTTTGCAATAACAGCTGCAATTAATTTAATAGCCGGTGCAATTTCAAAATGTGAGTTTAAGACTTATTCAAAAGGCGTTGAGCTTAAAGGTGAAGAATATTACCTTTGGAATGTTGAACCTAATAAGAATCAAAACTCAAGCCAGTTTATGCAGAAACTTATATTCACGCTAATTTATGAGGATGAGTGTCTTGTTCTTGATATTAATGGACAACTAATAATTGCAGATAGTTTCTATCAAAACGAATATGCAGTAGTGGAAAATTATTTCACGAATGTTGTAAGCGGAACAATGAGCTTTGATAAAAACTTCAAAATGAGCGAGGTAATGTATTTTAAACTAGGTAATGCCAATATCAGGATTTTGTTATCTAACCTTTTAAAAGGCTATAACAATCTTTTGAATATGTCGGTAAACAAGTACAAGCGTAGTGGTGGAAGAAAAGGTATTTTAGATATTGATTCATCAGCAAGCGGAAATAAAGATTTCCAAACTAAATTTGAAGATCTAATGAACAATAAATTCAAAAGATACTTTGAAGCTGAAAACGCAGTGCTTCCACTTGAAAAAGGATATAAATACGATGAGCAAGGAGGAGAAGCTAGTAAAAAATCTACAAGTGAAATAGCAGATATTACGGCAATGACAAAAGAAATATTTGAAAGAGTAGCCCAAGCCTTTAAGATTCCACCATCTTTACTAAGAGGAGATATTGCAGATATAAGTAATCTTACAGATAATTTTTTAACTTTTTGTATAGATCCTCAGGTAGATATGATAAGTGAGGAGGCTAATCGTAAAAGATATGGAAAGGATTCTTATTTAGAAGGGTCATATTTAAAGATTGATACTACATGTATTAAACATATGGATCTGTTTTCTATTTCAGCATCCTTTGACAAACTTATTGCAAGTGGGGGTTATAGCGTTGACGAACTTAGAATTAAGGTGGGGGATACTCCACTTAATACAGAGTGGAGTAAGAAACATTGGATCACTAAAAATTATTCGGAAATAGATAACTTGGGAGGAGGTGAAAACAATGGCTAAACCAATGCTAATAATCAAACAGTCAATTGAACCAGGGACAATAGATTTATATCTTTATGATGACATAGCAGCAGATGGAGAGGACTGGTGGACTGGAGAAACAATCGAAAGTGAAACTTCTGCCAATAGTATAAAAAGTCAGTTAGATGCTGCAGGAAATATTCAGAATATAAACATCTATATCAATAGCTATGGAGGGGAGGTTAAGGAAGGATTAGGAATTTATAATCTTCTTAAAAGGAATCCAGCGCAAAAGACAGTTTACATTGATGGGTTTGCATGTTCAATAGCCTCAGTAATTGCTATGGCAGGAGATAAAATTATAATGGGAACAAATACATTAATGATGATACATCATGCGTCTATGGGCGTTTATGGAACCTCAGATGATTTAAGAAAGGCAGCTAATGACATTGATGTAATAGACAGTGCTAGTTGTTCAAGTTATTTAGCAAAAGCAGGGAACAAATTAACTCAGGAAACATTAACACAACTATTAGATGGACAGACATGGCTAAGCGCGGAACAATGCGTACAATATGGATTAGCAGATGAAATAGCAGGTCAAGAAGATACTACAATTACAGCGGCTAAACAAAGGCTAAAACAATCAATACAAGAAGAAATTAAACAGAAACATGATCCTGTTGTAGTACCAAAAGAGTTAACAAAACAAAAGACTAATGCTGAGAAATTAATGGCAGCATTCAAAATAAAAAATGCGGAGGTAAAATAATTATGACAATGAAAAGTAAAGATTTAGTAAAGCAAGAATTAAAGGACAATTTGGTGGCGGCGTTTAAAAGTACAGATGAAAATGAAATTGCACAAGCCTTTACGAATTTTGCAGAATCTGTACAGCAAAATGTAATGGAGGAGTTTAATGCTTATCAACAAACAACTGACAGCACAATACTTACAAAGAGAGGAGTACACCAGTTAACAGCAAAAGAAACAAAATTCTATCAAAGTATCATAGGAGCTATGAAAACAGAAAACCCAAGGCAGGCATTCACAGACCTTGATACTGCATTTCCATATACCATAATAGACAATGTTATTGCGGATATAAAAGCAAACCATCCATTGTTAGATGCAATTAACTTCACAAATACAACTTTATTAACAAAAATAATAGTCAACAAACAAGGTACACAACTAGCAACATGGGGACCTTTAAATTCTACAATTACCGAAGAACTTAGCGGAGCAATTGGCAAAATTGACCTTACTATATGCAAATTATCTGCCTTTATGCCCATTTCAAAGGATATGCTTTTAGTAGGACCTGAATGGATAGATGCTTATGTTAGAGGAGTTCTCTCTGAGGCTATAGCATTAGCAACAGAAACTGCAATTATAACTGGTACTGGGAACAATGAACCTATCGGAATGGACAGGAGCGTTGCTGACGATGTAACTGTAACTGGAGGAATATATCCAAAGAAAACAGCCATAGTAATAACTGATTTAAAGCCTGTTACTTATGGAACTATTTTAGGGAGTCTCGCTAAGGCTCCCAATGGCAAAACAAGAGCAGTTAACAATGTTCTTTTGGTAGTTAACCCTACCGATTATTTTACAAAGGTATTTCCTGCAACAACTTGCAGGTGCACAGACGGAATGTATTCATCTAATGTATTTCCATACCCAACCACTGTTATACAGTCCTCAGCGGTTACGGCAGGAGAAGCCATTTTTGGAATTGCTGATAAATACTTTATGGGTATTGGGGCAGGAACTAATGGCGGTAAAATAGATTTTTCAGATGAATTTAGATTCTTAGATGATGAAAGAGTTTATCTAACAAAACTATATGGTAATGGTAGAGCATTAGATGATAACGCATTTATACTAGCAGATATAAGCGGATTAATTGCAGCAAGTTGCGAAGTATCTGTTGTCAATGTTGTTAAAACTAAAGAGCAAGCTTAAGAGGTGATTTAAATGGCAGATGCAACAAACATAGTTGACCTACAATTATTAATTGATGTAAAAAGCTATCTTCATATTACTTGGCAAGATGATAATACAGATAAAAATTTAATTGATGCAATAAATAGTAGTAAGGCACGTTTGCAAGAAATTGCAGGGGTGCCTACTATTGATTTTACAGTAGAAGGATTAGCAAGGGATTTATTAAAAGATAGATGTAGATATATCAATAGTCAAGCACTTGAAATGTTTGAAAAGAATTTTGGAAGTGAACTTATGAGTTTACACATCAAAAGCCAAGTGGACCTAGAACCAGATGAGGTGATCGTATGAAGATAAAGACCGATACTGAGTTTATAAGTTTTAACGATGGAATATGCGATATTTATACTTTAGATGATGATGGAAATAAAACAAATAAATATGTTGGACTAGGTTTTAGTAATCGTGTATTAGGATTTGGAAGGCATTATGCGGCGGCAGCGGTACAAGTACAAACCAATGCAGTTATTCGTATTCCTCAAGTGCCTGGAGTTGATAGTCATGATATTTTAGAAATAAAGGGCAAGGGTAAATATGATATTGATATGGTTCAAAGTATATTTGATACTAATCCTCAAAGTGTTGATTTAACTCTTAGGCAACTTGAAATGTTTGAGGTGGTGTAATGGATAATATAAATATTGAGGATTTAGCGGCTACAATAACACAGGAATTACAAAACTATTCCCAAGATGTTACGGAAAGCGTAAAAAAGGCGGTAGATACTGTAGCACAAGAAACTAATGAAGAAATTAAAAGCCATATTACATTTAAACGTCATAAGGGTGATAAATACGTAAAAGCCTTTCGTATCAAAAACACATATGAGGATGGCTATAAAAAAGTTAATACCTGGTGTGTAGGTAACGGACAATACAGATTAACTCATTTATTAGAAAATGGTCATGCTCTACGCCAAGGTGGTAGAGCAGAAGCCTTTCCACACATTAAATATGGAGAGGAGCTAGCACAACAGCGTATGGAAGAATTAGCGAAGGAGGCTATAGAAAATGCTAACGGACATTAAGGTATGGCTAGAAACAACAGGAATGAAAGTCGCGGAAGAACGATTTTTAAAACCTCCAGCGCTTCCATACATTGTTTTTACAGAGGATGCTGACGTAAGTGGTGCAGATGATAAGAATTGTATTACAAGTAGAAACTTAAACGTTGAACTATATTCCGATATAATCAATCGTGGATCAGAGCAACTAATTGAAGATTTATTAAATGAAAAGGCAATAAAATATAAAAAGAATCGTACATGGGTTTCAACAGAAATGTTCTTTGAAACTGTGTACGATTTTAATTTGATAGAAAAATTTTAAGGAGGTTACAATATGTCAACAGCAGATGAAAAAATTGTATTGGGATCAGGTAAGTTATATACTGTAGAATTCACTGGGGGCGTGATTCCTACAGATGCAGTGATTGAAGTTGATACTAATCTACTTGGACTTATCCAAGGTGGAGCAACATTAGAATATAAACCAAAATTCACGACAGTTACTGATGATTTAGGACTTGTACAAAAGACAATTTTAACAGAGGAAACGGTAACACTTAAAAGCGGAGTGCTCACATGGAATGGTAATACTCTTACTAAATTATGCGCCACTGCTAGAGTAACAGAAACAGCAGGTAAGAGAACTGTAAAGATAGGTGGACTAGGGAATCAAGATGGTAAACAATATGTAATTAGATTTTTACATGTGGATAAAATGGATGGAGATATTAGAGTAACTATTGTTGGCAATAATCAAGCTGGATTTTCCTTTAAATTTACAAAGGATAAAGAGACTACGGTTGACACTGAGTTTGATGCAGCACCTATGGATTCAGAAGGTACACAAATAATTTACACAGAGGATATTCCTACTGTATAACAGGATATCACTAGGAGGAGAATAAAATGTTTGATATTAATTCCGTAAGTAAAAGATATTTCAATATTAAAATAGGGGATTTAACACTTGATGTTGAACCTCCAAAGATTAAGGTTTTAAAGAAAATTACATCGTTATCAAAAACAAAAAATGAAGATGCGATGGAAGATTTAGCTGAAGCAGTTAGAATGATTTTAAGTAAAAATAGAACTGAATATAAAGTACCAGAAGAAATTATTGATGAACTTGATTTTGACCAACTAAGTGAAATACTTACAGAATATTTTGCGTGGATGGCTAAAAATAAAAATTCCCCAAACTAAAAATCCCTTATTATCCAGGTAATAACGATGATAAGGGACACTATGAAATAAACACATTAGAAGAAAAAATTGTTTGTGAGTATACTGGATATGATTTTGATAGATTAGGCGAATTGGATGTATTTGAGTATTGGCTCTTACTACGTGATGCAGTTGTATACAACTACTCTCAGACAGAAGATGGACGAGAATATTTAGAAAACTGTTGGCGTATGGAACAAACAGAACCAGATAGAAAATCATTAAGAAAAAAATTAGTGAATAAATAAATTTAATAATATGCATTTTGGAATTGTCTTTTGATGATTTCTTTTTTTATGCACTTTTTTAGGAAGGAGGTATAAAATGGCTAATAATATTAAGGGCATTACTGTTGAAATTGGTGGGAATACTGGACCACTAAGTACTGCACTTAAGGATGTTAATAAAACTAGCAGAGACTTACAAAGTGAATTAAGAGAAGTAAATAAGCAATTGAAGTTTGATCCTAGCAATACCACATTGCTGCAACAAAAGCAAAAACTACTTGCAGAAAGTGTTACTAGCACCAAAACAAAACTTGAAGCCTTAAAAGAAGCAGAAAAGCAAGTTCAACAGCAATTTGAACAGGGCACGATCGGAGAAGATAAATATAGAAGTTTACAACGTGAAGTAATTAAAACAGAAGATCAGTTGAAAAATTTAGAAACTCAAGCATCAAAAAGTGATGTTACATTAAGCAAGATATCTACAACGGCGGGAAAAGTAGGAAAGTCTGCTGGAAATGTAGCGGGGAAAATGGCTCCAGCAACAATAGCAATTGTCGGGCTTGGTGCCGTAGCTGAAAAATTGGGATCTGACTTGATTGAAAGTACAAATAAGGTTGATGTTGCATTTGGGAATTCAGCCAAAGGCGTAGAGGACTTTAGCAAAACAACCCTTGATAGTTTTGGTATTGCGTCAGGAA
>Ga0255362_1000369_pt1 | contig 9847 bp, 10 predicted proteins | sample GFST75r2metaG_FD_186000 | JGI IMG/M metagenome (GOLD analysis project Ga0255362, IMG submission 186000)
CATCCTGTTAGTCCTGCTTGCAATCTTGGCGGTGGTCTCCTTGAAGCGGATGGATGCTTCGAATGAGTCATCGGATCCGCACGCCCCGGCCAATGTGATTATACAATAAGGCAAAGCCCAATAAGAGGCACCAACTGTCCGCACTTCCAAAGAATTTATCGTCGAGGTTGGCAAGGGCTCCGCGTTGCTACTTTCCACTTAACTTAGAGTTGCAGTTATTCAGGAGATGTGATGAAATATCGACGGGGTTTCGGGGTATGAGTTGCTTCATATTGTGATCCTTAAGGCATGATTCGCCCTGTCAGAGTGTCCCGCATATCTCACTTTGAGAAATGCAAAAACGTTCTGCACGTCTTCAATGGTCACGATACGTCCTGTCACCAGCTTACGCGTTTTTACAGCTTTTGGCAACTCTAGGAACAGTCTAAAGGATTCATAACGGGCGTCAAGCTTCGTTTTGGCCAGGTAAGTGAGGGACGCCCTGGCATAATAGAGCGATTTCGCCTTTGAGTCGTGGCAACGAAACTTGTCGAGGGCGTACGTCTGTAACGCCTCCATACGCGCTTTGCTTATCCTCCCTTGCGTGGATTCCCAGAATGCTGCGGCGGCACGGCGCGGCCAGCCAAGCGAGTCGCGTGACAGCCCGGCCAGCCGGAAGGTGAGACATGATTCAAGCTATTCGGGCGTGTAGTACAGTTCTAGCCCTGCGAGGGGCACACGGACCCGCTGCTATCGTCGCCGAGCCGTAACGCGTGGCTCCTGTGTTTTTGTTGGTGGAACAGACTTTCACCGCCCTTGTTTTCATATTCAAGTTGGTGTCGCCAAGCGACTCGTTTTTTTGCTACGTCGAGCTGCATCCAACAGGAGGAAGCGCAGTCAGAAAGACCACAACGAGCCAAACTAACTGCAGGTCATTCTCCGAACGTGATAAGTAGCTTTGAGTTCATGAATCGGAGCGAGAAAGACCCGAAACGCATCATTAAAGCTGCTATGCCAGAAGAAAAGTACAGCGCACATTCAGTGAGACCATGCAAAGGAGGCGGCATCTTAGTTGAAGGCACGTTCGACAAGCCGTTTTCAATGGAAATACTATGTCGGATTCTGCGTGATACGGGCAAATGCGCTGAAAAACTCGGCGTGGCGCGGCTCTTCTACGCAGGATGCGGTGTCACATTATACAGAAATGGCAGGGTTGACGTTCATCGCGTCCAATCGACTGAAGAAGCCATAGAGATTCTTGACGAGGTGAAAGTAATAGTCCGCGAGGCGTTCGTGCAGGGCGATTAAAGCTCCATCCTTGTGGCGAGTCGAGTGAGCTTGACAAGATTATAACGTCGGCTCCCAGGTCCACCACTGATTTCCGCTATAGTTCCACAATACCGCTACGCCTATTCCGATGAGTTGCGACGTTAAGTAGTATAGACCAAATAGACTCGTCAGTAACCACAGGGTCAGCAGGTTCAGTACGATCCCTAAAAACCGTACGGCATGATCTCTATAAAGAGCCGTGAGTGTGTATCGAAGCCCGCTTGTGACTCTGTCTCTAAATGTCCACGACCGGTTCAAAATGAAGTTAGATAATAGACCTGCTTCTATGGCAATGACTCCCGATAGCAGATAGTAAACCCCGAGTTCAGTAAACGCATATAGTACCGTTAAATTCAAAATAACGCCAACTGCGCCCACGGCGACAAATTTCCAAAAACGATGAAACTCTCCGGATCGCAAAAAGAGACTCGACGTATGATGGAGATAATCGACTGCGTTTTTCGCTCCGAGTTTGCTCACCCCACCCCCCCGCTTGTCAAACGTATAGCCGACCTCTGAGACCGTCTTATAATCTCCTTGAACAAGGATCTCAAGCAGTATCTTATAGCCTACCGGGCTAAGGTTTGCGTCGGCAATGACGCTCTTTTTGAAGGCGAAAAACCCGGACTCGGGGTCCTTGATGCTGCGTATCCCTCTGAAAAGCGTTCGGGCGAGAAGATCCGCACCTTTAGATAGTAATTGTCTTGAGAAGCTGAAACCTTCCAAAGCGCTTTGCTCAGCAAACCGACTTCCGATCGCTATATCCGCTCCATTTTGCACGAGCGAAACTAGTTCTGGTATCTTTTCGGGAGGATGTTGTAAGTCAGCGTCCATGACGACTACTACGTCATAATTCGCTGCTTGAATCCCCGTCAGCACGGCGGTAGCGAGCCCTCTCTCGCCATGTCTTCGTATGACCCGCACCCGATCACCGTTTGACTGCTGTGACGCAACTTTCCACGTTTCGTCAGGGCTATCATCATCAACAATGACGATCTCAAAAGGAGCCCCCAATGATCCCATGGAACGATGGATTCGTTCCAGAAGTTCGAGAACGTTCTCTCGCTCATTGTAGGTGGGGATTACGATAGACGCGCTGCTGTTCGGCATAGATCTCCGGAAGCTCGACGCTGAGCGCCGTTACGTTCCTGTCAAAGGGAAGGTTGTCATTCTTTCCATAAGAGCCTTTCATCGGGGCCGAGAGAAACCAGAGGTCTTTTCGGCAAAAAGAGCTGAAACGATGCGGCCTGAAAACTGCAGTTAGTGCAGGTTCCGGCGCATTTGCGCCATGAACCTATCAGCATCAGGTGCGACTGTAGGCCACACGAGGCAGGTCGCCGGACAACGAAGCAGAGTCGCGGGTGGTTCTGTCAGTACCTATTCGGGCTTTCCGTAGCCGTTATCCCTGCACGCACAGAGAGGCGACATCTGCCGCAGCTGATCAACGATCTCGGGGAGGACTTCGTTTACGTATCGTACATCTGCTTCCGTTGTTTCTCTACCTAAGGTGAGCCTCAGACTGCCGTGAGCATCAACGGGGTCCAGGCCGATCGCCAGCAGCACGTGTGATGGTTCAAGCTTCTTTGACGAGCAGGCGGAACCAGTGGATCCAGCAATCCCCTTTGCGTTCAAGCGGAGCACGAGAGACTCCCCCTCGATGTAGCTGAAGCTGAAATTGGCGTTGTTCGGAAGACGGTACTCCTTTCCACCATTGAGCCGAGTGTCGGGTATTTCTCGCAGTACGGCGTCGATTAGCTGATCTCTGAGTCTTTGTATGCGCACATTATCCGCGAAATCTTCCATTGCCAGTCGCATTGCCTCACTAAACCCAATAATACCCGAAACGTTCTCGGTGCCGCTTCTGAGGCCGTGCTCGTGGCCGCCACCGAAAATGAGCGGTTTCAGTTTGGTGCCCTTCCGAACGTAAAGGCATCCGACCCCTTTCGGTCCATATATCTTGTGTGATGACACGGAGAGCATGTCCACATTGAGGGCGGCCACATCCACTGAAATCTTCCCGACGCTCTGGACGGCATCTGTGTGCATGTAGACGCCGTGTGACGCTGCGATCGCTCCGACCTCAGCTATGGGCTGTATTGAGCCGATCTCGTTGTTAGCGTGCATGATCGATATGAGTCGCGTGTTGTCCTGAATCGCCTCTTCCACGTCGCCGGGATTTATCCGGCCGTCGACATCGACAGAAACGTACGTCACCTCGTGGCCAAGCTGCTCAAGAAACTTGCACGTCTCGAGAACTGCGGGATGTTCGATCGCGGAGGTAATGATATGGTCGCTCTCGCCACTGCGATCGCGTAGCACTCCACGCAAAGCCATGTTGTCCGATTCAGTTCCCCCTGACGTAAAAACGATCTCTGGCGGGGCCGCTCCAATCGTGTGCGCTATCTGTTCTCGCGCATCCTCGATCGCTTTGCGCGCCTCAAGCCCATAGGCGTGGAGGCTCGAGGGGTTTCCGAAGCGTTCTAAAAAGTATGGGCGCATCACTTCGAGGATCTCAGGGCGCATCGGAGTTGTCGCGGCGTGATCAAGATAAATCATGGTCTCACATTGTGTCGGTTGTTGAACGTCGTACTTAACCTCTCCCTATCAGGCAGAAGGATTTGGCACGTTTAGTACTAACGAACGACTCCTGCCCATGCACGAACGCCGCTTGCCTTACGCCCCGACCACCTTGTAGTAGTATGTGTACCCATTAGTGTAGATCTTGTCAACTCCTGTGGCGTTGTTGTCAATCGCTGCGATGCCCGCGCTCCATTGTGTGGTGTTTTGGGGGCTGAGCTTCCATTGTCCGTTCACAAGGTGGTCGTAGTAGTACTTTGGCGGCGTCGCTGTGAGGAACAAGTAGTTGATTCCGGTGTGACCTGCGCCATTCCATTGCTGCAGGTATCCGGGATAGACGAAGTTGAGCACGGTATAGTTCTCCAGCGGACTGTCCGGAGGGTGCATCACCAAGGCGCCGGTATAGTACCAGTAGATAATCTCATCTCTATAGTCGGTCATCGTGACGTTGTCAGGGTCTTTTCCAACGGTCCAGAGAGCGGCAGCGGTGACCCGGGCGTCGGGCGGGGCAGTTATGGTGAAGGTTGTGTCGTAGTTCACCGCAAGAACGGTCGCATTCACCGCTGCTAATATTAGGAGCATCGCAGCTACTGAAGGAGCCAGCCACCTTTTGTTGATCTGCATCCCGTGTGATACCAAGATCAAACCTACAGTGGCGATTATGCCATAGATAAAAGCAACCCAAACGATCAGACGGCTGCCAAGATCTAGAGACCCAAGCGCTTCGATTGAGCTGAGGTAAGCAGGAAGCGTGATTCTTGCGGTGTAGAACTGCAAAAAAAATCCGAGCGCTGTCACAGCCGCGAACAAAATAAGACTTAGAAAGAGGTAGCGTATATAGGCAACATCCACCTGATCCGCTTCATAGCTGTGGGGGGATACTGAATGAGCACCGGCATAAACAACCAGGGGGGCCAAAGGCAGAAAGAAAGGCAGGTAACCTGACTGTAATCGCGTTGCGAGAGCGTACACAATCACACCAGCTCCAAGCACAATCGTCAACGCTGCGGCAGATCGTCGGTAATCAGTTAATCCTGCGAGCGTGTTCCGCAGACGCGCTAGCAATTGCGTGGTGGCTGCACGCGACGCTTCCGTGCGCCAAAAAACAGCGTAGCACAGCACAGAGACTGCGTAAAGCGCTGCCAGACCTAGCGCCGTGTAAAAGAAGAGACCGACATACACGCCGTTGTAGCCGTTAAGCACGTAGTAATAGCCCCACCAGGGCACAAACATAGCAGCGATGTAGACAGGAGCCGCGTACTTGACCGAGGATACGAGGAACGGCATAGTGAGTATCCCGACGGCTAGAAAGCTCAGATGGTGGGTGAAGATGGTCGCGAGCAGTATCGCTGTGAGCATCGAAAACGTATACTCGCGCGAGGTGCGTCCGATGTAGTACAGGTAGAGGAACAGCAGCGCGCCACAAAAGAGGATGAAGCCCACGTTCTCTTCGATCATGAGCGACTGTTGGTGCGTGATGCCCTCGAACATGCCGATTAGAAGAATCATCACTGGGATCGCCCAGCTCGTCAATCGGCCCGAACGCGACGTTATCAGGTAGGCAACTACAACCATGACGATAGGCGCCGCTATTTGCAGGAAGTACTGCGCGAGGACGATGAGATTAATGCCGGTAAAAACTGTGAGCGACGCAAGCAGCGCTTCGAGGCCGACTGAATAGGCGCCGTAGTACATCGACTGCGTCGCAGATGGAGAATAATGCCCGGTTACAACGTACTTGTTGGTATCGCCGATGAGCATCCACGGATCGGGGTCGATCGAATGGCCCCACACGGACAGCGAGTATCCGACTCTAAAAACGACGAGCACAATAGTGATTGCGACCAGCGCAGCGAGGTACTTCTTGTTCAAGCGCTCACCTCCGTACCTCGGCGCGCGTTTTCAGCAGACACCTCAACATCGCCAGCGTATCGCGCGGAAGGCTGACCTTGCTGCTCGCCTTATTGCTCCACGTTATGGGCACTTCGACGATGTTGAACCCCTCTCGGTGCGCTTTTGCGATTAACTCGGCGTCAAACGCAAATCCATCGCAGGTGATAGTGATGGCCTCCCACACCTCGCGCCGAAACGCTTTGCAGCCGCACTGAAAATCGCGTATGGTAGTGTCGAGCAGTAGGCGGGCGAGCATGCGGTAAATGGATCCTGAGAGCCGTCTCGAGAGAGGTTGTGGGCAGGCAATGATCGACCCGCGTAGCTTTCGCGACCCGACGGCGAGATCGGCCCCCTGCTCGATCGTTGCTGCGACGCGCATGAAGTCGCTGGGATGAATCGATGCGTCGCCGTCGACGAACCCGAGCAGCTCTCCTGTTGCCAAAGCAAGCCCGCGTCGCACCGCTGCACCCTTACCGGCCAAGACTGGGCTGCTTGAGAGTATGACGTTGCTGTTGTGCGTCGCGAATTCTTGCACGATGTCATGCGTGTGGTCAATGGACGCGTCTTCGGCGATGATGAGCTCCAGGCCTTCAAAGGCACTGAACTCCTCGAGCAATCTGCCGATCTCGTCGGCCTCATTATGTGCTGGAATCACGACAGAAATCATTCTCTTTTCCTACACCGCGCCAGGGGCATAAAGATTGTTCTATTTCAAAGCGTGAACACGCACAGGTCTAACCGTTCGCTGAGCTTCAATCAGCAACAGCGCACCAAAAAAAGCTGTATTTCAGAGTGCAACAAGGATAAATAATAGCTATCGCTATACGATCACTGTTCACGCGGCGCAGTGACTATTTTGGAGGAGCGGTGCCAAAAAGCTTAGAGGAGATCAACGAGCGCATTCGTGATGGAAGCGTTCATGTCGTGACAGCTGACGAAATGACTGCGCTCGTGGGCGAGCTGGGGTCAGAGAACGCGGCAAGAGAGGTCGACGTCGTGACCACGGGAACGTTTGGCGCGATGTGCTCGTCCGGCGTGTGGATGAATTTCGGTCACTCAGATCCGCCTATCAAGATGAGTCAAGTGTGGCTTAACGATGTCGAGGCGTACACCGGTGTCGCCGCGGTGGATGCGTTCATTGGTGCGACCCAGCTTTCGGAGACGCGTGGTCTCGAGTACGGCGGAGCGCACGTCATCGAAGATCTTGTGGCCCACAAAGAAGTCTATTTGAAGGCTGTGGGCTATGCTACTGACTGCTATCCGCGCCGCAGCGTAGAGGCGTCTATTTCGATCGGGGACCTTAACGAAGCCACCATGTTAAATCCGCGTAACGCTTACCAGCGGTACAATGCGGCGACCAACTCCACCGACAGAGTGCTTTACACGTATATGGGGACGCTGCTTCCCCGGTTCGGGAACGCGACTTACTCTGGTTCAGGCACGCTCTCGCCCATCTATAACGATCCGGACTATGAAACCATCGGCGTCGGGACGAGGATCTTTCTGTGTGGTGCGCAGGGGTACGTCGTCGGCAACGGGACGCAGCACGACCCGGCGAACAGCTTTGGCACGCTTATGGTGTGTGGTGACCTCAAGGCTATGAGCACCGATTACCTAAGGGCGGCGACTCTCCACAAGTACGGCACGTCGCTCTACGTAGGCATCGGCGTCCCTATTCCCGTCCTAAACGAGGGGATTGCGCGAAAAACTGCCATCAGTGATGCCGACATCAAGACGACGGTCCTGGACTACGGCGTCGGTCGCCGGTCGCGACCAAAACTAAAGACGATCAACTATGAGGAGCTAAAATCCGGGATGATCGATCTCAATGGCAAGGAAGTGCGCACATCATCTATGTCGAGCTTCTTCAAAGCAAAAGAAATCGCCACCGAACTCGCGGCGCGCATACAGAAAGGCGTGTTCGAGCTCGCCATGCCGACAGCGCGGCTCCCGCAGCAGGCTACACAGAAGCCCATGAAGCAACTTTCTGCGGTGCCGCTTGTGCGTGAAGTTATGCTGCCAAGCATCACCGTGCGTGAAGCGATCAGCGTACAAGAGGCTGCCAAGATCATTATCGGCAAACAGGTCAATCACTTGCCGGTTATCTCAGCCAGCAACAAGCTTATCGGCATAGTCACGGCGTACGATATCTCTAAAGCGGTCGCGCTAAATAAAGGCGATAGCCTGAAAGGTATAATGACGAGGCGCGTCGTGACGGCGACGCCTGATGAGCCGATCGACCTCGCCGCACGGCGTCTCGAGCGACACAACATCTCGGCACTTCCAGTTATCGATCAGGCGAATACCGTCATCGGCATCATCACCAGTGAGGAACTGAGCAAGCTCCTCGCGTGTAGGTAAGCGGAGGACAGGGGGGCAACCGTGAAGATCGTGTTGAAGTTTTCACAAAAGATTATGCAGGATCCACTGCTTGCAGACGTCGTGCTCGAAACGGGCGTCCGCATCAACATCGATCGGGCATTTGTTGACGCCTATAACGGGGAAATCGTGATCGACGTGCCCGACGAAGGCGTCGAAGAGGTTGCCGCAGCCTTCCGGCGACGCGGGACTGAGGTGCGCGAAATGGACACGCCAATCATATTCGATGAAGCGGAGTGCGTGCAGTGTGGCGCGTGCGTATCAGTATGTCCTGTTGAGGTATTTGAATACAAGAATGACAGGACGATTTCGATCAATCTCAAGCGCTGCGTGCTCTGCAAGACCTGTATCACGATGTGTCCGCACGGCGCCCTCAAAACCGCCGAGGAATGAAGGAGAAGTTTCAGCTCAAGCAAACGATCGTCACAATCGTCGCGGACGCATGTGTGCACATCGAAAACGCAAAAGAGGCGATACGCACCCACCGACGCGACCTAGAGCGTTTCATCGCACTCAACCCGTTTTTCCGGTTCGCGCTTGAACCTCTCGATCAGTATGTTGGAGTTCCTCCGGAGATCGTGCGCCGCATGCTGGAGGCCTCTTCTGCGGCGAATGTAGGCCCGATGGCTGCTGTTGCGGGCGTTATCGCGGATCTCGCGGTTGAGGCAATGGTTGCCGCGGGCGCATCTTATGCCATCGTCGACAACGGGGGCGACATCGCGCTCTCAACTGACCGCGAGGTGACCGTTGGGATATATGCGGGCGAGGCAGCCTTCAAAGACGTTGCATTCAGGATTAGGCCAACACCATTCCTCGGCGTTTGTACATCCTCAGCGACGGTCGGTCCGTCTATAAGCTTCGGTACGGCAGACGTCGCGTGCGTGGTTGCCGAAAAGGCGTGTTTGGCCGACGCGACTGCATCGGCGCTCGGCAATTCGAGCACTGATCCAGAAGCGGCATTTGGTGCGATAAAGGACATTAACGGAATTCTTGGCGCCCTATTAATCGTGCAAGACACACTCGCTACTTGGGGTACGCTGCCCACGCTCGTCCACGCGTCTTTTGACGGAGCGTGCATAACGCACGCGTAGCACGCGAAACAACTGATACAATCAAAAGTGTGTGCTAAAACCGCCCCCCTTCTTGGCCCCACAAAGCACGCTATTGCGAAATGTCACAGTTGACTCTGGACTAAAGGTTGTCGCGCCACCACTCTATCGTTCTAGTCAACCCATCACGCAGGCCAACGTGGGGTTGCCATCCAAGCGCTTTGATGCGCGAGATATCTGCCCACATCCTGTCTATTTCGATAGCCGCTGGTCGGCGCTGTGCGCGCTGAGATGCTACAGTTATGGGTTTGTCAAGGATCTGCGCCACGTGTGTAACCAGTGCTTCAATGCTCACCTCGACTCCTGATGCGACATTGTAGATCCCTTCGCCAGCATCAGCGAGTCGCAGCAGAGCCTCGACAACGTCATCTACGTAGGTAAAGTCCCGCGTCGGCGCTAGGTTACCAAGCGTCAGCGAGTCGTGGGTAAGCGCCTGCCTGATAATCGATGGTACGACAAAGTCAGGATGTTGACGAGGGCCGTACGTGTTAAACAGACGCGCGATCACTGCCGGCATGCCGTATGCAGTGCTGTATGCAGATATGAACGTCTCTGCCGCAAGCTTACTTGCCGCGTAGGGC
>Ga0255362_1000370_pt1 | contig 9829 bp, 13 predicted proteins | sample GFST75r2metaG_FD_186000 | JGI IMG/M metagenome (GOLD analysis project Ga0255362, IMG submission 186000)
AACTATTCCATGCCTGGACTCCTCGTCCCCACCTACAACCGATGGTATTTCTCTTAGATCAATTTCCCCTGCCCAAGTCTATAAGTTGCTTCCCATGATAGATAGGCACTATTTGCATCAATTTGAAATATCGTTTAAGAATGTACTAAAGAACTTATAGTTTTAATCATATTGTAATTTTCATCTGTTACTAATTAGACTTTATCATTTAAAAATTATATGTTGTTCTAGGCAGACAACCTTTTTAAATATTGGAAAGTTAGCTTGACATGATATTTATCAAGTGATACTATAATTATGGAAAGTATACTTTACATGGTTTATTGGAGGAATTACATTGAGGAATAAGCTTGAGGAAATCAGAAAACAACATGGTATTACACAAGAAGAACTTGCAGAAAAGCTTGAAGTATCAAGGCAAACAATTGGATCACTTGAAAATGGTCGATACAATCCCTCTATATTACTTGCTTTTAAAATCTCCAAATTATTTAACCTAAGTATTGAAGAAATATTTGTTTATGAGGAGAGTGTAGAAAATGAAAAATAAAAAAGGCTTAAGTCTATTTAATTATGTGTTTATTGCAATATTGGCTGTAGTGTTAATTAGTTCAGCCGTTGGCATGTTTTTTGTAGGTGGATATACATCCAAATCTATGCCTGAACTTTTTATGGTAATGGCGGTAGCATCAATACTGAATTGTATACAACATAAATTTTTTGTGAAAGAAAAAGATGAACGAAATATTGATATTGAAAACTTATCTAAAGCAAAAGCTTTTGATGTTATGCAAATAGCATTTGGCATTCTTATAATTATATATGGTTTCCTGAAAGCTAATCTACTTATAATTGTACTTGCTGTGGTGGCTTATTTGGTTATATTTGTAGCTCAAATGTCATATTTCACTAAATATCATAAAGAAATGTAGTAAATTACTATTGCATATTTTTGGTATTTGCTATAAAAAGATAAAATAGCATCAGCCTTTTCATAGAAGACTACATATAAGGAGCTCTTAGTGCAGCTCCTTGAATGTGATTAATTAATTAGTTTATTAGTTGCGTTCCATAAAAAGGCTATACCTTTTTTATATCAAGATTCTTATTCCTCAATTTTTTTCCATTGGATGGAATCAATTTCAAAATACAATTACTTCTATTTGACCTTCTGAATTTTATGGAATTGAACATAACCATCTTTAGGTTCTTGAATTACCTCTCCACAAATATCACATATCCACTGACTTAATGGTTTCATTGGCATTTTTCATCTCTCCTTGCATCTTATATTTTATATACGATTGCAGAATCCCACAATCATTGATTTTCCTAACTTTTAAATCGCTAGGATTTTATATTTTCTTCCACCGTGACAATGATTTCACCTCACTTCCACTATCATATACAAATGGCTTGTGGTTTTTTGAAGGTCTACAAATCTCCGGATCAGACAAGACTAAATATGTCCTACATAAAATAGCTCTAACTTCATAAATACAGCACTCACCTTTATTATCTAAAAAAACACATGTTCTGTTTAATTTATAATAATTTAATATAGCCTCTTTATTTTCATTTAGCTTATCTGTATTGGGGCAATAGTAAGATTCTTTTTTAGTCTAACTTCTAATTGGTTTATAAAATTATCATCAAAATTTTTAATTAAATAATCTTTATTGCCTTCGCTTCTATTATTGTCATCTCAACTACTAAGTTACAACAAATATTGCATCCACGTTTACATGATGAGCTCATTTTTATTGGTTCTATACCTTCATCTTAATACTTCAAATTTCTCCTTGTTTTTCACAGAATAAAAAGAGCACTCACATTTCAGGAGTACTCTTCAACCAATATTTCACCAACAAAAATTATTGGTATTAATTTTTTTAATATCTTAGCATTTAATGTAGAACAATAATCAATACAGATATTTAACTCTAGGGCAATCACTTTGTAATTAATTTTATTAAAATATTTAAGTTCAATTAATTTTATTTCCCTATCTATTAATATTACAAGTGCATTATCAATCTTCTGAATTAGCATTTCATCATGTCTCTTTAGCCACGTAATCTCCTTAATTTTATCTTGTGTAGCTCCATTGGACTGGAACAACTCAATAAATTATCAAGTAAAATAGACAGCGTTGCCGTAAATTCATTAAAGGTAATTGAGTATTCAAAAACTACTAAAAAAGTTAATATGGATGTTTCAAAAACAACAAATGCGTTATATTCTAAGATTAATGAAGCTAGTAGTGCAACACGGCATGTTTCTGAAAATATATCAATTTTATCAAATAAATCAGAATCCATTGGAAATATAGTGCTTGCAATAGAGTCAATTGCTGAACAAACTAATTTGCTAGCATTAAACGCAGCTAGAGAAGCGGCTAGAGCTGGAGAATCGGGCAAGGGATTTGCTGTCGTTGCAGATGAAGTTAGGAAATTAGCAGAACAAACATCAATTTCAACTAAAGAAATAAGTGATACAATAAAAGAAATTTAAGGTGAAATTATCAATGCTAAGGTTAATATGGATATAACAGAAAGTTTTAATCAAGAGGCAAATACATCCATGACTCAGTCAGAAAAATCTTTTAAAACAATTGGAACTTCCATAAATGATATCTACGATAACAGAACTTAGTGGAAAAATTTCAGAAATAAGCAAAGATAAAGACTACGTCATAATGTCAATTGAAAACATTTCTGCAATATCAGAAGAGGCAGCCGCAACTTCAGAAAAGGTTTCAGCCTCAATGGAAGAGCAGGAAGCATCTTTTGGGATAATAAATGGTAGTGCAAAAAAACTTAAAGCAATTGTAGCTGAATTAAACAGTGTAGTTGAAAAATTCAAACTATAGAACAAACTCAAATATCATCCCAAAATATACTTTTTATTATATTCATATAAACGTTGTAATCATAGGCTTTTTAGTTATTATTAGGTATTATTAGGTATTAATGCAATATAGTGTTGTTGAATCCCACCATCCTCACCAGATTACTATAAGAAAAGGCTGCACCAAATAGCTGTTAAGCTATTTGGTGCAGTCTTTTTTATTTGTTTGCAAGAGCTGGAATTAAAGATTGATAAGCCGCATTTATATATCTTTTAGTCAAATTATTAAGTAAATCTGAGCTAATTAGAGCTAAAGTTACCATATATCCATAAATGTTAAATTTAAGGTCAAAATAGGCATTTTTTTGACTTGAGTATATATAAGTAGAATCATATAATGAACTTGTCACTACATAGTGATAACTTATCTGGCAGGAGTGAATATATTATGAAGGACATTAGTATTATTACAACAGATGATAGGAGACTATTCCCAGCAAAAGTTTATAACAATATTGATAATTTACATATGAAATTAGCCACCGGTATCAACGATATTTATAATTTACTTTATGAAAAACAAAATATATTTGTTATATCAAATCAATATGATAAATATGGCAGTAAGCTAGACGTCTTTAATGGAACTTTAGGAAAAGATGATATAAAAGCTTTGTTTGCTACAAATGACGAGGAATCAAGCACAGATTTAAGTGCTATTATGACATTATCAGAGGCAGCGAAAAAATGGAATTTATCAGATGGTTCTACTATTAGGAAAGCTATAGAGAGAAAAAAATTTCAGAAAAATGAGATAAAACTGGCAGGAGATATATGGATTGTAACTTATTCTGCTATGGAAAGAGTATTTGGATCAGTAAAAAATGAAGAAAATGAATATATACTTTATGATGACTTTGAAATCTATTTATATAAAACATATTTAAACAATTATAAATTAGATTATTTAGAAGGGAATCTATATGATAAAAAAGTGAAGGAAAATGAAACGCAGTATCAGTATGTAAAAAAAATATTTGTTGATGCCTTAAATGCTATAAGAAACAATCAAAAAGTAATTATAAAAAGAAGTAAAAATAACAAAGTTAGGCAGATAATATCCTCAGAGAAGGAATTATTTTCTTATATAGAAGTATTTTCAGTTAGAAGTAGAAGTGCGATTACTCCCTTGGGTGCACTAAAGTACAGGCTAATAGAAGAATTGGGGGAAATTGATAAAAAATAAGGAGATCTTAATATGGGCATGTATAAATTTTCAGTGAAAATGTTAAAGACAAATTTAAAGCAAAGCACTCTATATCTGCTATCTATAATTTTGTCTACAAGCATTATAGTAAATCTTCTGAACATAATAACTAATGGCGATTTCATTTTAGCTAAAAGCAAAGAAGGCGATGTAGCAGCTAATATACCAACTGATGTTATTTTTTTGTTAATACTTCTTGTATGTGTATTTACTTTTTATGCTAATTCGTATTTTGTTATGAGCAAAACAAAGGAAATGGCTATTGTAGAATTAAGTGGTATATGGCCAAGTAAATTGGCAAGAATGATGCTTTTTCAAAATGCTATTATTGAAATAATGGGTGGTGCCATTGGAATATTAGTTGGTATACTATTTGTCCCAGCTTTCCTTTCCCTTATGTATATTATACTAGGAACGAGTGGAAATATATTGGTACTATCAACTCCAGTTATATGGGGAACTGCTGCGATTATAATTTTGCAACTTTTATATGTGAGTCTAGGTGATTTTGCTTTTACAGCTAATAGAGAGATTATTGATTTAATAGGTGAACAAAAAAAAATCAGATCTAAGGATGTAAGAGTTATCAAAATAATTTCAATTGTATATATTATTGCATATTTTATTCCAGTTGGTTCTCTATTTCTAAAATCAATACCCCAAAATGCTGTTTCAATTGGGTTGGTTGATATTCTTTTTACTATTCTTTCTATTAGTGGTATTTTAAGCTATTATGTTCCGGAAAAAATATTAAAACTTAAAAAGACGAAATATTCGGATAATAAGATAAAATTGATATCCTTAAGTAATTTATATGTATCATTAAAACAACTGAAAATTTTGATTATAACATTGGCCGTCACTTCAGAAATGCTTTTATGCGTTATTGGAATCTACAAAAGTTCACAGCAGGTAAAAACTATATGTATATGTTCATATATTACTTTAATAATTCTTATCGCTGTGAGTATTATATATAAAATCATGCTGGAGACCGATAATAAGAAACATAATTTTAGGCAGTTAGGTCTCATTGGATATACTACTCTAGAAATCGAAAAAATTATTCGGCATGAGTTTAAGATGTTTTATTCTATAACTATGGTAATACCATTATTTCATATTTTAATATTTCTAATTCTCTTTAAAAAGAATTATATTTTATCTATTGGTTTATTAGGAATGTTATTATTTACATTTGTATTTGTGTTTTTAATTACAGGTATAGTTTCTTATAATCTGTATAAAAAATTAGTACTTAAAAATAATTCATATAGATTTTTATAATATGTAGTAGCACTCAAATATTATTATAGGGGGATTTAAGTTGAAAGAAATAATATCAGCAAAAAATATCATTAAAATTTATGGTGAAAAAAGTAAATTAAAAGTCTTGGACAATGTTAATTTGACAGTTAATGAAGGAGATTTTGTTTGTATAATGGGACCATCAGGATCTGGGAAATCCACCTTTTTGAATGTATTATCAACTGTGGACACGCCAACTAGAGGTACTATTAAATTTAATGATAAAAATATATTTGATATGACAGAGGCACATGTTGCAAAGCTTAGATATGAAAGCATAGGTTTTGTTTTTCAAGATTTTAATCTTATAGATTCGTTAACTATAAGAGAGAATATTGGAGTGTCATTAGTATTAGCTAATGTTGGAAAAGTAGAAATAAATAAGAAAACTGAAGACATTTCTAAAAATTTAGATATTTTTAAAGTACTTGATAAATTCCCTAATGAATGTTCTGGTGGACAAAGGCAGAGGGCTGCATCGGCAAGAGCATTAATCACTAATCCTAAACTAATTGTAGCAGATGAGCCAACAGGCAATTTGGATACAACTAATTCTCACCAATTGCTAAAAATATTTCAGAAGCGTAATGAAGATGATGGAACTGCAATACTTATGGTTACCCATGATTCCATGATAGCAAGTTATGCGAAAAAACTTGTATTTTTAAGGGATGGAAAAATCGCTGAAGTCCTTGATAGAGGAGATTTAACTCAGAAAGAATTTTTCTATAAAATTGTAGATATAACTTCTAAAGAATCTCAAAATTTGTTTGATGTAATGGGATAATTATACTATTTGCCTAAAAAAAAAGAAAACAGGAATAGCAAAATACTATACCTGTAATATATGACACTATTAATTAAATGCATATTACTATAATTCAACACTTTGGTTATGTTTTGAATTTCCTGCATAATTAAATAATGGAGATGTTAACCGAAATTCAAAAGATTCACGACTTACTGATCCAACAACCTGGTCACTATCATGTAATCGGAGTAAAAAATCAGCCATTTGTTTACTTGTATGATAACTACCAAAAGATTTATCATAATCATACTCTTCAATATTATTAGCTACATTTCCAAAATTTGTTTTTGTAGCCGCAGGTGCCAATACTTTTACTTGTAGTTTAGCATTAGATTCTTGCAATTCTCTTGCTAGTCCCTCAGTAAACGTACTTACAAAAAATTTGCTTGCACAATAAGTAATAGCATTTGGTACTATAATATAACCACCAGCCGACGAAACATTTATAAGCGTTGAGTTTTCAATATTTTGATAATCGTGTACAAATAGAGAAGATAGAATGACTAAAGCTTCTATATTAAGTCTTAGCATAGTTTCTACCTTTTCTAAATTTTGATCAGCTACTTTTTCATAATTACCAAAACCGGCATTGTTTATCCATGTTTCAATTTTGTATGGTTTTAGTTCTTGATACAACTGATAAACGTTTTTAATAATAGACAAATCAGTATCTTTAACTATGACATTTAATGATGGAGTATCATTTAGGATCTCCATTTTTAATTTTTCCAAATTTCCTTTGTTACGCGCAATAATAACTAAATTTTTACCTCTTTTTGCAAATGCCTTTGCAGCTTCATATCCTATGCCTGAACTAGCTCCTGTAATAACTGTGTATTTATTATCTTGTTCCATTTGAAAAACCTCCCTTTAATATGATACAATCGCATTATATAATGTAGAGTTAACTCTATGTCAAGTAATATTATTAAAAGGAGAGTTATAAGATGAATTATTCAATTGGAGAATTTTCAGATCTTACGAATATAAGTATATATACATTACGCTACTATGAAAAAGAAAAATTGATTATTCCAAATCGCAAAGAAAATGGTAGGCGTTGTTATAGTGAAAAGGATTTGAGTTGGATACAATTTATAAAACGATTGAAGGATACCCAAATGCCTATCAAAGAAATTAAGAAATATGCTGAGCTACGTGCTAGTGGAGATTCAACTATGAATGAAAGGATGGAAATGCTGATAAAACATAGAACTGCTCTCAAAGAAGAAATTGCCAAATCCAATGAACATCTTGAAAAACTAAATGATAAAATTAATTATTATAAAGCTACAATAGATAAAAACCATATGGGGTACTAGAAGTAAAATAAATTTTTCCAATTTATTTTACTTTTTTATTGCCTCATACACATCATCAATGCCCTTCTTATAGTCCTTAAATGACTCATTTATTGTTACATCTGGTATGAAATTTTCTTTGAATTTATCACATATATCAAACTCCTTCGTTGAATATGATATTTTCAGTTTAGAACTAGGTAATACTAAATATTTTACGTCACCATATCCATTCACGTTTCCTCCAGTAGGTTCTCCATAAAATTTTGCTCCTGTGTAATTCATAAAATCTACAGCTGCAAGTACTCCAGATGAAAATGTGTTTTTACCTATAATTACATAAATTTTACCTTTAAGTTTATCAATATCAGCTAAACTACTCACTAATGGGGTTATTACACCTGAATCTCCACCTCCATTATTCCTTAAATCGATTATAAATTTATCTATCTTTTTATCAGCAATTACATTTAAAATATACTGAGAGCATTTCTCGAAATCGCTATATACACATTGGTTATATTGGAAATACAATATTTTATCCTTAGGAATATACTTATCCCAATACAAATTTCCTTTTTGATCATTAATATTATATTGCAGGTTTAAAGGTATTATGGGCATCTCATCCACAACCCTTACCATATTTGCTTGTGTCACTTTTCCAGGATACAACTCAATTTTATTTATTTTTGAGTTATCATCTTCAAATGAAAACTCAACTTTATCTTTTGATGTAACACCCAAAAATTTTAAAATATCAGGCATCATAACATATTGCGCATCAAATGCCTTTAGCCACTGACTATTTTCATGAGATATTAATGGCTCCATTTTTTCCATTACTTTATCTATAGAAATACCATTAATACTGATGAGTTTTTTACCTAAAATATCTTTATGAACTTTATCTATTCCAACTACCCTTAAATCTTTATTAAACCACTGCACTTCTATAGGATATGTAGAAGTCTCATCAGAATCCAAAAGCAAATTAGTATGAGCATCTCCAACAGACGCCACTATTTCAGCTAATCTACATTTAATCTGGTAATCCTTAAGTTTTGGCGCGTCATTTTTTAGATCCAGTATCTCTTTGTCAAAGTTTTCTTTTGTTATACTGTGATATATGTTTGTATGATCTTTAGGTAAATTTTCACCTAGATAGTCTATATCCTTTTTCCACTGCCCCATGGTGATTTTTTTTGCACTAACATTAGTAACTTGTTTTGATGCAGATTTACACCCAGTTAATGATATTAAAAATAACATCACAATTAATATACACAAATTATACTTTATAAGCTTAATCATAATCCCCCCTTCACATAATTTTGCTATTGTTCAACAATATGTTATAACTCTCTATATAATATTATCATTTTTTTACCACCTTTTGTACTTAATTTCATAAATAATACAATTTTAGTTAAATGATATTGAAAGTACAGATTAGGATTATAATCTTTACTATTTGTTAAAAAAGAGGTTGCCTCACTAATTTCTTAGCTCGACAACCTCTTTCTCAATGGTATATTTCTTTAACTATTTAACTATTTATTGATTCCATATGAATATGTGCAAGATAAAAATTAAATTCCATTTTTGCTTGTTTAAATATCTCGTTTTTCAAAAATAAAGTAACCCAAAAAGCAAAACAGTACACTATATGCAAGTGATATTATAAGAGCAAAAGAAAGACTTGTACCTGCTATTGTTGTACCTGTAGATACAAATCCAGAAAAATTAGTCACTGCTAGTGGTAAATATTTCCCCCATGTGAAAAGTGTAGCTAGCAATGTAAGAATAGATGTTCCGATAACAACCAAAAATATTGAAAACCCAGTTGCAATAGACCGTGATCTAGATATTGCGGAAATTGCGAAAGCTACTATTATAAATACAATGGTTTGAAGAAAATCAAGACCAAATATAAGTAGTGTTTTTAGTGCAGAAGGAGCATAAACTATTTTGCTACTTATCCAAATCATTCCCTTTGCATTTATTCCATTAAACCCGAAAAATATCCCCAAACATAAGAATAGTAGCACAAATGTTGTTATTAAAAGAACTATTCCATAAATTAATGTAGATATTAATTTTGCTGAAAGAATCTCATAACGACGGTAAGGCCTGGATATCATCATTTTCATAGTACCTTCTGTGAATTCACCAGCTACTGAAGCTGTGCATACAATTACTACAAAAAGTACAATAAGTGAACTAAACCCAGATGTATACAGTCCAGTTACCATTGTCCAAATACTTGACTTTGATTCTGGCTTTATATTA
>Ga0255362_1000372_pt1 | contig 9776 bp, 10 predicted proteins | sample GFST75r2metaG_FD_186000 | JGI IMG/M metagenome (GOLD analysis project Ga0255362, IMG submission 186000)
GCTGGAGTATATAATAAAACTATTATAGTTGGAGGTACCTCCCAACTTAAAGGACTTAAAGAAAGAATTTTTGAAGAAGTTGGTATTCCAGTTGAGATTTCAGATGACCCCATGACTGTGGTAGCTAAAGGAGCGGCCATAGTAGCTGCAGAACCCAGAGCATTAGAACCAGAAGTTCGTTTAAAGGCTATGAAATAATTAAATGATGAAATTAATCATCAAATAACTTTTTTTATTTTTGTTTAGATAGAAAAAAAACATTCCTCTCATACATAGTTATTCATCAAACCTCAAAAATCTGTTATGAAGAAAAATGAAGATAGTAGGAATAGATGAAGCCGGCAGAGGATCAGTAATAGGCCCACTAGTAGTGTCTGGAGTGACCCTTAAAGAAAATAGAATTAAATATCTTGAAAGACTCAAATTAAAGGATTCTAAAAAGATTTCTCCAAAAAGAAGAACTATTCTCTCTAGAAAAATTAAGAAAATAACAGAATATCATATAGTTAAAATAACTGCCCAAGATATAGATTTTTTAAGATCTAAAGACATAAATTTAAATCAAATAGAGAAAATAGCAATGCAAAAAATTATTGAAGACTCAAATGCAGCTATCTCTATCATAGATTGTATAGATGTCAAACCAGAGAGATTTAAAAACGAAATGGAGAAGGTTTTCCCGGATTTAAAAGTTATATCAGAACATAATGCAGAAGATAAATATGCAGTGGTAGCTGCAGCATCAATTGTAGCCAAAGTTGAAAGAGACTTGGAAATAGCTAAATTAAGGAAAACTTTTAGTAATATTGGATCTGGATACCCTAGCGATCCTAAAACTATTAAATTCTTAAAGAATATCTCGTACGAAGAACTACCCGACTTTGTGAGGAAATCATGGGCCACTGTAAATAGATACAAAAAATAAATTAGTTATAGGTTAATAATAAAAAATACTTAATATTTTAATTTTAAAATAAAATAAAATATTCTTCTATATTAATAAAAAGGAAATTAATAAATTTACAAATAATGTATTAATAAAATTGGTGGATAGAAATGTATCTGGGTAGAATGTTGGCTGTAGGATGTACAAATTATGGTAAATTCTTGGCTTATCGTGTTTCAAGCCGTTCTTTTCCAAATCGTATCACTAAAGGTTACGATGATCGGGTTTCTGTAATACCGCGGGAAGGTTATGAAAAAGATATGTTTAAAAATCCTTACATTGCTTATAACTGCATTAAAATAGTTGATGATGTGGCTGTGGTTTCTAACGGATCACAAACCGATGTGATCGCCGAGAAAATTGCTTCGGGAATGAATATCCGTGATGCTTTGGGATTTACCCTTTTAACCATGGATTATGAAAAGGATGATTATAACACTCCCCGCATAGCTGGAGCAACCTCATTGACAGGAGATGCTTATCTTGGAATTGTGACACATGATAATTTAATTGTGGAAAAGGTTCCAAATGGTAAAGCGGCTTACATAGCTACATATGAGCATGTTAAACCTCAAATAGTAAAGTTTTGTGCAGAAAATGCGGGTGCTGCAGCTGAATTTATATTACATGGAGAAAAATTTGCAGAATTCAGTAATCCAGTGACTTCAGCTGCAGCTTTTGGTAATATGAGTTGGAATGTAAGTGTTCTGTGAAAACTGTAAAATTTCTTTGAGAATTTAAAAATGAATCTAGAAATAATTGGTGTTAGAGGAATATCCCTACTTAAAAAAGGAGACTTTCTCAATGAAATAATTCTTGAATGTCTAATGCGGATGAATCAAGAGATTCAGGAAGGGGACGTTTTAGTAATAGCAGAAACTGCTATAGCTAAAACAGAAGGGAAAATCATTGAACTTAACGATATGATTCCTAGTTCAAATGCCCTAAAACTTGCAGCTAAGACTGGTAAAAAACCAGAGCTCGTTGAAGCAATTCTTCAAGAGTCAAAAGAAATAATCAAGGTAGGACCCAATTTTATAATTTCTGAGACTAAACATGGATTTATATGTGCCAATGCCGGGATAGATGAGTCAAATGTTGATTATGGACTGGCCACACCAATTCCCGAAGATCCAGATAGAAGTGCTTATCAAATTATGAAAAAACTTAAGGAAGCTACTGGTAAAGATATAGCAGTTATTGTATCTGATACTCAAGGTCGTGCTTTCAGGGAAGGGGCTATTGGTACTGCAATTGGAGTATCTGGTATGTGTCCTCTTTGGGATAGGAGTGGTGAAAAAGATTTATATGGTAAAGAGCTTAAAACTACCAGTATCGCTGTAGCAGATGAATTAGCTTCAGCGGCCTCAATTGTAATGGGTCAAGCTAATGAAGGTATACCTGTAGTTCTAATTAGAGGATTGAACTATTTTAAACAGCTTAAAAATGATTTTGCTGATATTAAACCTTTAATTAGGCCTAAAAAATATGATGTGTTCCTATAAATTCTAATAATTAATTTAAATCAATTGAAATAATTCACAAGTAAGTGATATTTTATGATAACTGTATTATCGGGCGGGACTGGAACCCCTAAACTTTTACAGGGTATAGCTCGCCTTATAGATCCTTTAGACATTACAGTAATTGTTAATACCTTGGAGAACTCTTATTTCTCTGGAGTATATGTAACTGCGGATATTGACACTGTAATGTACACATTAGCTGGGATCATTAACGATGCAACATGGTATGGTATCGCTGATGATACCTTTATAACCCATGAAACTTTAAATTTGATCGGGTGTGGAGAGCTTCTGAAAATTGGAGATCAAGATAGGGCAATAAAGATTCAAAAAACCCTACTTTTGGAGAATTATCCTCTTTCGAGTGTTATTGATATTCAAAGGAAGAATTTAGGCATAAAATCCAGAATAATTCCCATGAGTGATCAGAAATCCCATATTAATATCAATACTGATGTTGGCGATTTGGAGTTCCATCAGTTCCTGATTGAGTTGAGAGGCGAGCCAGAGGTTCTGAGTATAGATTATAATCAAGTTGAACCAGCTCCCGGGGTTATTGAATCGATTGAAAATTCAGATATGGTAATTATAGGTCCATCCAATCCTGTGACTTCAGTTGGTCCCATAATATCAACAAAAAATGTCCGTAATGTTCTTAAAAAATCCTATGTAGTAGGTGTATCACCTATAATTGGAGATAAACCTGTAAGTGGGCCTGCTGGCAAGTTTATGCATGCTTTAGGTTATGAAGTGTCTTCTTGGGGAGTTGCCAACATGTATAAGAATTTTTTGGATAAGTTCTTCATTGATTTAGAGGATATAGTTCATGAAGGAGAAATAGAAAAACTAATATCAGAGGTTGTTGTAACAAACACCAACATGAAAAACACCGAGGACAAAATGATGTTAGCCAGAAATATTTTGGGTGAATTTTTATGATTCAGATGACTTTGATTCAAATTGATAATTATGGTCCGTGGACTGTGACTCCTACACCTCGGGCTGAGGCTGATCTTCAGATTTTACAGTCAGAACTTTATGCAGATCTGCAGAGACAGTTTGCTGCTAAAGGTGGGTTAGTATTTTTCACCCGTTTTGATAATATGTTAGCTGTGACTAACGGTGTTGATATGGAGGACCATATTCGTATTCAAAAATCTATTGGAAACCGTTATCCGGTAACTGTGAGTATGGGTGTGGGAGCTGCTGAAACTCCTTATGATGCTCAGAGGAAGGCTACTAATGTTTTACAAAATTATGGTGGGGCCCAGTCTGAGGATAGAAAGGAGGTTTTGGCGATAGATAGTATGGCGAAGCTTGATGAGAGCTTTGTTCAGATAGCTCATATCGATATAAATGGTATCACTGATTCATTAACTGATATAATTCCTGCATATGATACTTCTTTTATCGTTAATCGTGTTCAACATTTTCTTATGAAGAAATTGATTGAGAAGGGATCTTTGCTGTTTTTTATTGGTGGTGATAACTTCATGTCTCCTTGTAATGGTTTAGAACCTCAGGGGCTTTTGAAGATTATTGAAGAAATAGAGGCTGAAATTAACATAGCGCTTAAAGCTGGTGTTGGAAAAGCTCCTACCGCTGAGAAGGCTGCTAATTTAGCAGATCTTGCCTTGGAGGAGATAAGGGGTGGATTCACCTACGATTTGGTTCATGTTATGAAAAATAATGATATTGATTGATAAATATTTTTTTGTTGAATTATTTTATCTATAGAGACAATAATTTGTTGTAATAACTTAATTAATGTTATTATGATTTTTATTAATCTATTTAAAATTCAAAATTTAAAACAAGGAGTGTATCTATTGAAGTAATAGCACCTATGGCAGGTATAACTAATGGAAGATTCTGCAGTAAACTAGCCCCTAAAGGTTTTGATATGGTGACCATTGGCGGTTACAATGCAGATAAAAAGACTATAAATGCCGGGAATATGATTATCCGAAGAGGTAGAGCCGAATTTAATGTTCCAGAACCAGAGATAATAAACCATATAAACCAACAAATCAATATAATTAAAGATCAAACAGATTGGAATGGTATAGTATCCGTTAATATCCGCGCCACCACTCCTCAACCAATAATTGAAATTTCAAAATTGAAAGGTGTAGATGTGGTGGAAATAAATGCTCACTGCCAACAACCTGAGATAGTGGATTTAAAATGTGGACAGGCGTTGCTAATGGAACCTAACTTGTTAAATAAATTTACTAAAGAAGTTGTTAAAAAATCTGCAAGTAAGGTTTCAGTGAAAATACGAGCCAACACTCCAAATACTGATATAATCACAATTTCTAGAATTGTGGAAGACGCTGGTGCAGATTTTTTACATGTGGATGCTGTGAAACCCGGATATAAAAATGCAGATTACAATGTAATATCTTCTATTAAAGATAATACCGACATATTCCTAATTGGAAATAATTCCATAAATAACATCAAATCAGCTCGAAAAATGATTACTGCAGGTGCAGATGGTATATCTATGGCACGAAGCCTTAAAAATGGTATAATACCCTTTGATCTATCATTAGTATAAAATGGAATAAAATTAAAAAAAATGATCCTGTAAAAAAATTATAATAAATAGATTAACTAAAAAAAGTTGAATAAAATATAAAGATCAAATTATTATTGAGAAAAGAATCTTATAATTTATCAGTTCAAAACTAATTTGTATTATTGTAAAGTCAAAATAAAAAGGGTGTGTTTCATGTCTTTTATAGAAATAGAAAATGTCACCAAGACGTTTAAAGGCGTAGATGTTCTGAAAAACATTAACATGAACATAGATGAAGGAAGTGTTTTAGGTATTCTAGGAAGAAGCGGTGCTGGAAAATCAGTTTTAATAAATATGATGCGAGGAATGCAAGATTACAAACCAGATAAAGGAAAAATTTATTATAACGTAGCTTTATGCCCCGACTGTAGAATTGTAGACGCACCATCACGCGCTGGGAAGGTTTGTAGTATTTGTGGATGTGAATTTGAACCGTACAAAGTTGATTTCTGGAATTGTGAACGATTAATCTTCTCAGCCGTAAAAAGAAGAATATCTATAATGCTGCAGAGAACTTTTGCCCTCTATGAAGATGATACCGTAATTGATAACGTAATAAAATCCATCACCGGACACGATGAAGATGATAGCACATATATGGCCATAGATCTTATTGACGCAGTCCAACTGACTCATCGTATCACACACATCGCAAGAGACCTAAGCGGAGGGGAAAAACAAAGAGTAGTACTAGCAAGACAAATGGCAAAAGAACCCATGCTATTCTTAGCAGACGAACCCACCGGAACACTAGACCCCAAAACAGCAGAACTAATACACCAAGCACTCCTAGAAGGAGTAAAAGAAAAAGGCACAACCATGGTCATCACCTCCCACTGGCCAGAAGTCATGAAAAAACTCTCCGACCACGTAATATGGCTCGAAAAAGGAGAAATCATAGAAGAAGGTAATCCCACAGTAGTAGTGCAGAAATTCCTAGATCAGGTGCCTCTACCTGAAAAACGGGATGTAATTAAAATCGGCGGCCCCATAATTAAACTGGAAGGAGTAAAAAAATATTATTACTCCATAGATAGGGGTGTGGTAAAGGCTGTCGATGATGTAAGTTTTGAAGTGGATGAAGGAGAAATATTTGGTGTAGTAGGTTTAAGTGGTGCTGGTAAAACCACTCTATCCAGAATACTTTATGGTTTAACCGACCCAAGCAACGGGAGTATAGCTGTTAAACTGGGAGATGACTGGATAGATATGACTCAAAAAGGATTCATTGGACGGGGTAGAGTGAAACCTTATCTGGGAATACTTCATCAGGAATATAGTCTTTATCCTCATCGGAATGTGTTGGGGAATCTCACTATAGCTATTAGTCTAGAACTTCCAGCAGAATTTGCTAAAATGAAAGCTTTATATGTGCTTAAAGCCGTTGGTTTTGATGAAGAATATGCTGATAGTTTATTAACTAAATATCCTGATGAGTTAAGTGGCGGAGAGCGTCATCGAGTAGCTTTAGCTCAAGTACTGATAAAAGAACCTAATATTGTAATCTTAGATGAACCTACAGGTACTATGGATCCTATAACTCGTGTTCAAGTGACTGATTCTATAAGAAAAGCTCGTGAAGAGCTTAACCAAACTTTCCTAATCATAAGTCATGATATGGATTTCGTGCTGGACGTCTGCGACCGAGCCGGATTAATGAGAGGGGGAAAAATCTTAAGGATTGGAGAACCTCAAAACATAGTAGATGATTTAACACCCACAGAGAAAAAGAAGATGTTTACGGAGGAATAGAATGGAGTGGGAAGATTCACCATCACATGTGTGCAGGGGAGGTGATAAAAGAGCTTTAGCATTTTGTTGTCCACCAGTAAAACCCTGTCCCATATTATATGCATTGGAAGACGCTAAACTCACACCTCAAGAATATATTAATATAAAAGAAAAATTTGGAGAAAAAACCAGATTAGGCCACGGTGAAGGAACCTGTTTCGGATCCTTGGTATGGTGCTGCAAACCATCTAAACCATGTCCCTTAAGGGATATGTTAATGAAAAGAATTAATATGAGTGAAGATGAATACATGCAGCTTAAAAAATTATTATCCGAAGAATTAGTGGGATTATCTCATTCATCCATTAATGAGAGTGTTAAAGCTTTATCAGAGACTTTCAAAGTCCCTGAAGAAGAAGCTTATCACGTTCTACAGGAATGTGGTAATGATCTTAAAACAGCTATCAAGATTTTACGAATGAAGAACTTGGAGTTATAGGAATGGGTTGGACCCCCCTCTTCCTAGAAATGAATGATAAAAATGTTTTAATTGTAGGATCCGGAGAAGTCGGGACGAGGAGAGCTATAAGATTCATAGAATCCGGCGCTAATGTGATTATATTAGGAAAAATGCTTCCAATAGAATTATTAAAATTAGGAACATGTTTAAAGCCTATAGATGAAGCTCAAGAATGGATCAAATGGGCTGATCTTGTGGTAGTGGCCACTGGGGATACACAGTTAAATCAGCGTCTATCAAATCTTGCAGAAGGAAAATTATTGAATAGGGTAGACCAGCCGGAAAAAGGTGATATTATAGTACCCTCGTCTTTTTTTATAGGAAATGTGCAAATATGTATATTCACTCAAGGTAAAAGTCCTCTAATGTCAAGAGAGTTAAGAAAAAGAATAGATAAAGTAATAACAGAAGAGGATATTCTCCAAATAGAACTTCAAGATTTTACTCGTAAACTACTAAAAAGTGAAGTAAAAGACCAGAAAAATCGAAAATATTATTTAAATCATGTATTAAAGGATGAAAAGATTGAAGAGCTGCTAAAAGAAGGGAAACTAGAAAGCGCCAAAGCATACGTTGATAATTTTTTTAAAAAATCCTTTAATCTTTAGTTTTCGGGGTTAATATAATGATTCTGAATGTAAGAGTGGATCATCAGACTGCAGATATAGCTCAGATAGAAAGATCAACCCAAGAATTAGATATTATTTCCCAAGAAATCCAGGGGAAATGTGGTATCCACGAGTATCTTTACTTAAAGACATGTAACCGAGCAGAAGTTTATCTGATTTCAGACCAGCTAAAAGAAGATGATTTATCATTGGATCTATCTAATTTCGCGGTTGAAACAGATAAAGATGCATTAAGGCATCTTTTAAGGCTAGCATCAGGATTAGAGTCTATGATAATAGGTGAAGACCAAATACTCGGACAAATAAAAGACGCCAGAAAAAAAGGTCTTAAAGAGGAGTGTATGGGGCCTATTTTAAAAACTATTTTTACTAAAGCAGTTCATGTGGGCCAAGTGGTTAGGAAAAAAACGCACATAAATCAGGGATCAATATCCATTGGAACTGCAGCTGTAAAGCTCGCTGAATCTGTACATGGTGATTTGAAATGTAAAAAAGTGTTGGTTATTGGTGCAGGTAAAATGGGCACTCTGGTTGCTAAGGCTCTGGTGGAGAAGAAACTCAAAGCAATAGTTGTGGCTAATCGTACTTATAATAGTGCTGTTAGATTAGCCTGTGAATTAAATGGATATGCTATTCACTTCGACAGGTTACATGAAGCCATGCGGGATGCTGATGTGGTTATAAGCGCAACTGGAGCACCCCATCACATATTAACATGTAAAGATGTGGAAGAATCAGTTCCTGCTGAGAATCTTTCCCAGCTGGTGATGGTAGATATTGCCAATCCAAGGGATATAGATGAAAATGTTAGAGGATTAGGTGTTAAACTATTCAATATAGATGATTTAAGGTTTATAGCCGATGAAAATCTTAAAATGAGGGAATCAGAGGTTTCTGAAGCGGAAAAAATCGTAGAGAATGAACTGGAACTTTTGGAAAAATCATTAAAACATCTGGAAGTTGAGCCCATAATAGCTCACATACGGGCTAGTGCTGAAGAAATAAGGCGAAAAGAAATCATAAAAGCGTTGAAAATGTTGGGTGACCTTAATGGTAAGGAGAAGATTGTTGATGATTTGACTCAAGTAGTGGTAGACCATGTCTTCTGTGATATAATTAAAAATATAAGGAATGCTGCTGAAAAAGACGACATCATAGTTATGAAAGCCGTTGAAACTATTTTCTTAGAAAAAAAATAAAGATTATGTGTAATGTTAATAAATTATAAATTAATAATGTCTAAATTCATTAATACCCTAAGCTTGATAATTAAGAACTATTGACTTTTCTATGATAATTAAAATCTTTTGAATTTTTTATGAATTGATTTAAGAATTAGATTTAATATTTTAATAGAATTTCAGAAAAAAAGAAAAAAAATAGTAAATTTAATCTAAGCAAACATTCCTTTAGGCTGGTCGTTGTCCTTTTTGAATTGTTTTAATGCATATTTAATTTGATCCCATGTTATTAATTCTCCATTCTCATATATGGCCTTATGTAAAGCTACTTTTAAAACACGATCTTTAATATCCCTTCCGGACATTCCTTTCGTATAATTGACCAATTTTTTAAGGTCAAATTCAATTGGAATGGGTAATGATTTCACGTAAAGCTCAATAATAGCTGATCTATCCTCATCGTTAGGTAATGTGAATTCTATTTCCTCTTCAAATCTACTTTTTATAGCGAAATCTAGGAGATGAGGATTATTAGTGGCCCCTATAGTAACCACTCCTTTATTATAGTCTATTCCATCCATTTCAGTGAGTAAAGCATTAACAACTTCAGATACGTCTCCTCTAAGCGATTGGTATTTTCTATCAAGACCGATGGCGTC
>Ga0255362_1000373_pt1 | contig 9723 bp, 12 predicted proteins | sample GFST75r2metaG_FD_186000 | JGI IMG/M metagenome (GOLD analysis project Ga0255362, IMG submission 186000)
TAAAAAATATAACTGCCTTTTTTTTAATGTGATTAAAAAATTTGTGTAATAATATGATACTGAAGTTCACTGTTGAGAAAACTTCAGTACCTATTATCATGCCGAATATTATTATATTTTCGTTTGGAGGCGGGTAAAATAAATTCGGCCATGATCGTTTTTGTACTGTAAATTAATTTTTTTATAAAGCTAAAATTGGTATTAACTGCACCCTCACAGTTAAATTAGTGTAATATTCTTGGAAATCATTTTTAAATTTTTCAAGGGTATTATCCACTTCTTTGTTAGAGGTTTTGAATTCTAGTTGAGGGATGGTAATGATTAAATTAATATTATTACTATTTTAATTGGACGATTGCTTCGGCATTAATTTCTGAACGGTTTATTTGGTATTTATTATCCATTAAATCCTTTTTAAGGAGGGACCATACTTCTTCAGGTAAATTCTCATCTTTAAATGTTAATATAAATATCTGATTAAGAACTTCGTCAATATTGGTTTCTTTTATTTCCACTAGTTGAAGCATAGATTTACCACTCGATTTTTTGTTAATTAATCAAAAAGTTTCATTTTGGGAGTTAATTTATCTCATTCGTTTCTATTGAACGTGTGGATTGGGGTTTATATTTTGAATCAATTTCTAAGATTCGTAATCTTTCAGATAAAAATTCTAGTACCCTTCGTTTTTCGATGAAAGATACGTTTTTCTTAGATAACATATTAATTAATTCAGTTATGCTTCTAGCGGAACAAGTGCCTGATTTTTTATCCATAAAGATGATGCCTCTTTTTCCAAGATCTTTTGATATGGATACTAATACTGCACCCCAAACTTTTCCTTTATCATCTTTTAAGTCAAGAACTTGAGAATTTATTTACTATTTTTTCATCCATCTTTTAATTCACCGTAATACATCTTAATACAGTATAATTTAAATAGTTTTCGTTTAGGATAATAACAAATTATAGCAACCAGAAGACTTGCACCCAAAATAATATTAAAACGTGAATCATAAAATAACATAGTATAAAAAAAAATAATGCTATAAATTCCATTCCATAATAACCTAAAAAATTTTTACTAAGATTAAAACGCATTTAACTCCAAAGAGAAGGGGGATACATGAGTGGTAAAGACACCATTAAAATACTATTAGTGGAGGATAATCCTGGAGATTATTTAATCATCCGGGAAATGCTTAAAGAAACCGAATACACTCAATTTACACTAACTCATTCTCCCAAATTAGAAGATGGATTAAAAAATCTGCAGGAAAATAAATTTGATGTGGTAATCCTTGATTTAAACTTACCAGATAGTGAAGGCTTAGACACATTTCTCCAAATCCTAAGTAAACATCCCGAACTCCCTATCATAATATTAACTGGTTTATCAGATGAAGAAATGGGCATAAACGCTGTAAAACAAGGTGCACAGGACTACCTAGTCAAAGGAGAATTCAACGGTAAACTCTTAGCACGATCCATCAATTATGCAATTGAACGTAAAGGATTAGAAGGACTATTCAGTTACCACATTGATCGTTCCCAATAAAAAAATAATTAAAACCCAATCATTTAGATTAAAAAAAGAACTTTAATTTTTTTTAAAAATTACATTATTCATTGAATACTGTTCTACTTAATCCTAAAAGATAATCAAAGCATACTTATTTTTTTACATTTTTTTTAATTTCTAAAAAATCATATTTACCTTTATAAAGGATTTAAACTATACTAAATATAATAATAAATTCTAGAAGAATAAAAAATATTTATTTCTTAAATCATTTATAAAAAACCATTTTTTTAGATTTTAATCGTTTTAAGAAATCTTTTAAGTATCTAGCACCTTTATCTAAATATTCTATAATGAAATGTAAATTTTGATTAAAAGTGATGAAAATTTATTTTCAAAATAAATAAACCAATCTTTGGTGAACAATCGGTTAGAAATACATTAACAAATTTGAATAAAAAAAAATTTTTTAATTATATATTATTAATTGGGGTAGTGATAATTTTGAAAGTGAAGGTTAGATCCCCCGGCTCAGCTACAATTATAAATGCCATATCTACCGGCTGTGGCTCTGCATTCGGCATTCAACTTTATATTACTGTAGAAGCAGAATTAACAGCCACTTCTAAGATAAATTGTAAAACAGATAAAAATGTAGATACATCTTTAATGGAGATTTGTGTGAAGAATGTTTTAAAAAAATTCCAGATAAAAACTGGAGTTAAAGTACAAACAGAATCTAATCTTCCCATTGCATCCGGCCTCTCCAGTAGCAGTGCCACATCAAATGCTGTAGTTTTAGCTACAACCCAGGCTCTAATGGATGCATATGAAATTAATCCTATTGATATAGGTTTAGATGATAAGGGAATTATGAATTTAGCTGTAGACTCTTCATTACAAGCTGGAGTAACTATAACTGGAGCTTTTGATGATGCTAGTGCCTCCTATTTAGGAGGTTTAACCATCACTAATAATTTAGAGCGTAAACTTATACGAAGAGACAAGTTGGATGAGCGTAATATATTAATATATGTGCCGGATAAAAAGTCACTTACCATAGATGCTGATGTGGCAAGGATGAAACTCTTAGCACCTTGGGTTAAATTAGCCTTTAAAGAAGCATTGAAGGGTAATATTCATCATGCGTTAACTTTAAACGGATTTTTATATTGTTCAGCTCTTCACTTCAATCCTGATATAGCATTAGATGCATTAGAAGCTGGAGCAGTAGCAGCAGGGCTTTCTGGAACTGGTCCATCATTTGTGGCGATTGCAGATGATAACTATTCTCCTTTAATAAAGGATGCCTGGAAATCTTATCCGGGAAAGGTTATAAGTACTAAAGTTGATAATCAGGGTACTAAGGTGATTATAACATGAATAAGTCAGATGCCCTGAAACTATTAATTGATTCTAGGGGTAAGATTGATCAAATTGATGATGAAATAATTAATCTTATAATTAAAAGAACTAGTTTAGCTAAGGATATAGCCACTGCCAAATTGGTTTTAGGTAAAGATATTCATGATGCTAAAAGAGAAGTTTATATCCAAGATAAAATTAAAACTTTAGCTAAAAAGAAGAATATTAATGAGGTTAGTCTTACAAATATAATGAATATACTAACTGATTTAAATAAAAACGAACAAGAAAAAATTTTTAGGAGGTAAAAAATATGGGCAACATTAGATCATCATTCATAAAAAGAGTATCTAAAGAGTTAATTGAAACTTACAATGGTAAATTCACTAATGATTTCGATGAAAACAAGAAGTTAGTCGAGGAATATACTACAGTTAGCACTAAACATTTACGAAATAAAATTGCAGGTTATGTCACCAGATTAGTTAGACAATAAGATAATATTTAATATTATATTTAAAAGCGGTGAATTACAGTGGATATAATTGTGGTTAAATTCGGTGGTACATCCATTGGTAATGGAGAAAAAATAAAAAAAGCAGCCGAATCAGTGGTTAAAGAGTATATGAAAGGCTCTAGGATAGTGGTAGTGGTTTCTGCTATTAATAAAACCACTGATGAAATATTAAGCATTGTTAATGAATCCATAGGGGAATCCGTTAATGAAAAGCAGTTAGCTGAGATTATTTCCATGGGTGAAGTTACCAGTGTGAGAATATTCTCATCCACCATTGAATCTTTGGGTGTTAAATCGGAATATCTTGATCCATTTAATGATAATTGGCCTGTGATTACTGATAGTAACTATTTAAATGCTAAAATTGATTTTGAAGCCACAGAGGAGAAGTCTAAGGAGATTCTAAAGCTTCTAGATCAGGGTATTATACCAGTGCTCTGCGGTTTCCTGGGTAAAGATAATAATGGTAATATAACCACTCTAGGCAGGGGTGGAAGTGATATAACTGCATTCCTATTAGGGCACGCTCTTAAGGCTAAGGAAGTGATTATTATAACGGATGTGGGTGGAGTAATGTCCACTGATCCTAACAAGCTTCAATCAGCTAAGAAGCTTGATAAAATATCAGTAGAGGAAATGAGGGATTTAGCCACTCATGGCGCGCAAGTGTTACATCCATATTCATTGAAATATAAAGATCCCTTAATTAATGCTAAAATCATCGGTTACGAGCATGGTGATCTTTCAGCTATTGGAACAGAGATTATAGGTCCCTCGGAGAATGAAATGCTTAAAACTACAGCTTTAAATGATGAACCCATAAGTGTAATTGCAGTGGTGGGAGAAGAAATTTTAACTAAAAGTGGAGTGTTAGCAGACCTCACGGAAGCATTATCAGTGAATAAAATTAATATTTACGGTATATCCACTGGACAGAATAGTATAACTATATTTGTGGACAAATCCGTTGCTGACAAGGCTCATGAAATATTGCATGATGTAGTAGTGGAGAATAAACATTTAAGCAGTCTATCCTTGGGTAGGGAAATCGCTATGATTACTGTTGCCAGTCAAGATTTCATAGACACTCCAGGAATAATTACTAAAATAACCGAGCCTTTACGTAAAAAACATATTAATATTGTAGAGATTTCATCAAGTCAAACTAGTGTTGTTATTTTTGTGGATTGGAATGATGGTAAGAAAGCCTATGGAATGGTGAGGAGAGTCTTGGAATGAAATTAGAAGGTACAATAGTTGCTATGGTAACTCCATTCAACAATGAGGATGAAGTATACGAAACAGGAATAAGAGAGAATATAAATTATTTAATAGAGAGAGGTGTAGACGGTGTATTAGCAGCAGGAACCACAGGTGAATCAGCTACTATTACCCATGATGAGCAGCGGAAGATGATTGACATCATGGTGGATGAAGTTAATGGAAGAGTTAAATGCATCGCCGGAGCCGGTAGTAACTCTTCAAAGGAAGCATTAGGATTAGTGAAGTATGCTGAAACTGCAGGTGCAGATGCAGCTTTAGTGATAACACCTTACTATAATAAGCCACAACCTCATGGACTTTATGAGCATTATCGTATGCTATCAAAATCCACTAATATTCCAATAATAGTTTACAATGTCCCTTCAAGAACTGGAACCGATATTGATGTAGATACCATAGCTAAAGTGGCGGAATTAGATAACATTATAGCTATTAAGGAAGCGAATCCAGATTTAGATAAATTAAGCCAAATTATGAAGAAGCTGGAGGATGTAGATAGTGAATTCCGTGTAATATCCGGTAATGATAATCTAACGTTACCTATGATATCATTGGGAGCTAAAGGTGTTATTAGTGTGTTAGCAAATGTAGACCCAGCTAGAATGAGTTTGCTAGTGCATAATGCATTGGACGGTAATTATAATGAAGCACAGCAAATTCATTACGAGCTATATGATTTAATGAAGGTATTATTCATAGAATCTAATCCGGTGCCTGCTAAAGAAGCACTTAACTTAATGGGTCGTCCAGCGGGTCATGTACGTATGCCATTAGGAACCATGAAGGAAGAGAATAAAAATAAACTTAGAATGGTTCTCCAAGATCTGAAGCTAATCTAAAAAAAAGAATATTAAAAGGTTAATCAACTAATAAATTAGTTTTTAATCCTTTAAAAATTCTTTTAACACTTTTTTTGGGGATTAACCACCCTAATTTGTTTTTAAATCATATATATACACTTCTTTATTTTTTTTATAAATTTTATGAAAATATATTTTAGGAGATGATATAAAATGATTAACATCACGGTAACCGGTGCAGCAGGCAGAATGGGTTCTAAAATAATTAAAACCATCCTAAATCAGGATGACATGAATATTGCAGCAGCAATAGAATCACCTGACACTCCACTAGCAGGAAAAGACATAGGAGAAGTAATAGGAATAGGAAATATAGGAATAGAAATCACTGCCGCCAACAAACTAAATGAAGTATTAAAAAATATAAAACCGGATGTACTAGTTGATTTCACCATAGCAGATGCAGCAGTAAATACTATAAAAACAGCCTCACAAAACAATGTAAATCTAGTAGTAGGAACCACAGGCTTCACCGATGAACAAATGACAGAGATAAAGGAAGTTATCAAATCGAATAAAGTAAAAGCAGTTATAGCTCCTAACATGGCTATAGGAGTTAATGTATTCTTTAAAGTAATCAAAGATTTAGCACCTATCCTATCAGATTACGATATCGAAATAATTGAAGCTCATCACAAACACAAGGCAGATGCACCATCCGGAACCGCAGTAAAAGCCTTTGAAATCATAGCACATGAACTAGAAGATGAACAGAAGAAAAAATGCATCTACGGAAGAAAAGGAGTAACTGGTGAAAGAACCCCAGATGAAATAGGAATGCATGCAATTCGCGGAGGAGACATTGTAGGCGACCATACCGTACTATTTGCAGGTGATGGTGAACGCTTAGAAATAATACACCGAGCAAGCAGTCGGCAAGCATTCGTAAATGGAGTTATAAAAGCCATAAGATACATACCCCAAGCTGAAGAAGGTAAAATAAGTGGCATGGCAGATGTACTCGGTTTAAAATAAAGCAAATATATTAATTAAAAAAATTTATAGGTGATTAAATTATGGTGAATGTAGGAATTCTAGGAGCAACCGGAATGGTAGGGCAGCGTTTCATTGAATTATTAGGTGATCATCCCGATTTAGAGTTAACAACCCTCACAGCTTCAAAAAGATCTGCAGGAAAAAAATATGAAGATGCAGTAACCTGGTATTTAGACTGTAAAATCCCAGAAATAGCCCGAAACATTACCGTTGTAGATACTGACCCCAATGAAGTTAAAGATGTAGACATCGTGTTTTCAGCATTACCCGCAGACATTGCAAGAATAGTAGAACCCCAATTCGCAGAAGCCGGAATGGTAGTAGCATCTAACGCCGCTGCCATGCGAATGGAACCAGATGTCCCATTAGTTATCCCTGAAGTTAATCCGGAACACTTGGAATTAGTAGAATTGCAACGCAAAAATAGGGGATGGGATGGATTCATAGTAACCAATCCTAACTGCTCCACCATAGCCTTAGCCATGACACTAAAACCATTATATGATCAATTCAAATTAGAAAAAGTATACGTCTCCACCATGCAAGCCGTATCTGGTGCAGGATATAATGGAGTACCCAGTATGGCTATTGTGGATAATTTAGTGCCCTTCATCGGTGGTGAAGAAGAGAAAATGGAAAATGAAACCTTACACTTATTAGGTGATTTAGATGGTAATACGGTTACCCCAGCATCCTTCGGAGTCAGCGCATCCTGCCATCGTGTAGCTGTTTTAGATGGACATACTGAAGCAGTTTTCATCGAAATGAGTGAAGAATTCAACGTTGATGAAGTTAAAAAATCTTTCCACGAGTTTCAAGGATTACCTCAAAAACTTGACCTCTACTCCGCACCAGCAGCACCCATAATCATAAGAGAAGAAGAAAACAGACCCCAACCGCGCATGGATCGTAATGCAGAACATGGAATGGCAGTAACTGTCGGAAGAATCAGAAAAGATAATGTATTTAATAAAACCCTTAAATACATCTTAGTAGGTCACAATACCATTAGAGGCGCAGCAGGAGCATCCATACTCAACGCAGAACTCATAAATGAAATAATCTTATAAAAATTTAAGGGTACTCATTTTTTGAATATTTCATTTAAAATATTTTTTTTTAATTAAATTATTCCATAAGGGAAGATCAAGAAATTCTTTCACCAAATTTGGAAAGAAAATAAAGATTTAATAAATCGGATACATTATAATATTAATCTATTATTTTTTTTAAAAAAAATAATCCAAATAATAGTCAAAAATCAATTTTAGTGGTTTGAAAATATAAGTTCAAAGAGCTGATTAAAAAAATGATAAATTCGGATAATGATAGATTAACGAGTTGGAATAATGGATTAACCAAACAATCAATCATTGATTTTCTAAACTCAACAGTAGAAGATGGATCCAATTACATCAAACCCGAAGACCGTATTGCAACATTTGATAATGACGGCACACTTTGGGTGGAGCAACCCATTCCAGTTCAAGCGGATTTCATATTCCAAGCTTTACTAAAATCATCCCTAAAAGACCCATCATTAGCAAACCAACAACCATATAAAGCAATAATCGAAAAAGACAATAAATATTTATCACTTATTCTCGAACAACAACCAGATGCAATCATGGATTTAGAAAGGGCAATAGCTCGACAGTGGAGTGGAACAACACCCAATGAATTCGAATACGAAGTTAAAAAATTTTTAACAACTGCTAAACATTTGAAATTTAATGTTAATTATACGGATATGATTTACAAACCCATGCTAGAATTATTTGATTTACTAAAAAGCTACAAATACCGGATATTTATATGTTCCGGCGGTGGTCGAGATTTTATGAGGGTCATCGCTGAAGAAACGTGGGGAATACATAAAGAAAACGTTATAGGAACCGCACCAGAATATGAGTACCAAAACGGTACCCTCAAACGGACAAAAAAGATAATAGGGGGTATTTCATTAGGACCCGGGAAGGTTGAACATATTTTCGCAAGTACCGGACGATTACCAGTTATTGCAGCCGGTAATGCTGATGGAGATATAGAAATGCTGGATTCTGCTAAATATAAATTATTATTAAGCCATGATGACCATGAAAGAGAATATGCTTATAATGATGGAGCCCAAAAAGCATTAAATAATGCCAAAGATAAGGATTACACAGTTATAAGCATAAAAAACGATTGGAAAAAAATTTTTTAAATATTTATTATTAATAAAATTAATAATCTAATTTTTTTTAATCTGCAATCATTGTGATTAAAATTTCATTATAATTTGAGTTTTGAAAATATCTAAAAGTTTAAAGGCTCAAAACTACATAAAACATTATTAGTGATTTATATATGGCTTTCTATAAGGATACTGAAAGAGAACAATTACGGCAGTTGGTAAAGGCTTGCCTTCTTGAGATAAGTAAATTAAAAATTCAACTTAAGAAATGTCAGAAAGAATCAAGTCAAAAACAGAGTGAAAACAATCTAATTAAAGAATTAAAAGAAGAATCACAAAATAAAATAGATGAAAAAGACAGGCAATTACAGAAGAAAGAAAATACGATAAATTCACTTCAAGATCTTCTGAAGCAGCAGGAGAAACAGTTGGAGGAACTTCAGAAAGTGAAGCTTCATTTTGAAGCCATTACAGATAAACCTAAAACGGATCTAACATCTTTCCAATCTCAAGTATATCAATTATTACCAGAAAAAGAGGATACCCTTGAACATCTTTATAATTATATTACTAGTATAGGATTCAGTGAACTCTCCAATGAGAACTTTGAATATTTACTCCACAATCTCGAGAGGAAAAACTATTGTCACTCACGCACCCATAATAACCAGACTTTATGGAAGAAAATAGTTAAATAAAGTATGATGGATTATAAAACCCTAAAAAAACTAATTATACTTATAGGAGTATTATTTATTCATTCAATACTGGTTAGGAATGGTAATTAACTTATTCACGGTAATTCCAAAAACTACTCCTTTAAACTTTTTAAACTACTCAGGAGGATTAGAAGTCCTAGCACATATCACCCATGGCTTCTTAATCATATTAATCTCAGCAATAATAATCATTTATAGGTATTAAATTAACTAATTCGTTTTATAGTAAATTAACTATTATATCAACATTATCATTGCATTAGCCATAATAACTGGTTTAATTTTC
>Ga0255362_1000374_pt1 | contig 9721 bp, 13 predicted proteins | sample GFST75r2metaG_FD_186000 | JGI IMG/M metagenome (GOLD analysis project Ga0255362, IMG submission 186000)
CTATTTTATAACTTTTTTACAACTTCTTTACATATAGCTTCGTTTGATTCTTTTGTTGATTATTTATGATGATTGTTAGATGTTGAGTACTTTAAATCTGTGCATGGCTGATCAGGAACTCAACGAGAGCCGGGGGAACTTTAGATCGCTGAAAAGGAGTATTTAAAGAGTTGACACCAAGGCCGGGATAAACGGTTTTGATTGTTTTAAGAGCATAGAGCTGATTAGTGAAAAGATCGGTTTCTTTCGAGTAATGAAATCCCCAATCTTTATAATTTACGCAATATCGATACGGCGCAAAGCGTTGCATACATTCAAGATGGCGAAGCCTCCCGACCGGGTTTTCAATTACCCACAGACCTGGCTGAAAGTGGTCTATTATCTTGATTGTTTGCGCTACGTAACTCACTGCAGCCACAGATCGAGCAGTTAACGGCGAGTATTGATATTGACGATATTTGACCGTTTTTTTATGCCACAGACCGGCTGGGGCTTCGCGCGACAATGTTGCACAGTCCGGGCTACCCCAAACAACTGAAATCGGCACGGTTATTTTATCAAATGGGAAATCTAGAATGTCACCACAGAACCAGGCTTTATGCCGGGGGTTCCAATCGCATGAAAAGACGGTATAACCTTGTTTTTCCAATTCACGGGTAACATTCCCGGAGCCTGAAAATAAATCTAAAGCGTATTTCATTAACTTGTTATTAAGAGCAAAGGGAAATTTTAAATGTTATTCTGGGATGCCCCCATTTTTTAGCAGTATTTCAATTTTGAAGCGCAGACCGGCAATAACATTTAACGATTTTTAACAGCAAAATATTGAAAATTAGAGCAAAGGGAACTTTTAAAAGTTATTCTAACGGCCTGCGCTTTCGAATTCGCTGGCAGGCCGTTGGTAATAACTTTTAACGATGGATTAATGCACCGCGTTTCCGGGGTCAAATTCGATGTGGATGTGATCAACTTCCACAACTACGTCAAATTGCTCGTTCAAGTCTGTGCGAATTTCCTGAGCGATTTTCTCAACCATTTCTTTAGGCATGGTTTTCGTTCTCAGGTCAATTGCCATCCCGACGTAATGAAGTGAACCCTCTTTGTGCTTTCCATCGAGGCCGGAAGTAATACAAAAAACGTAGCCATGTTCGGTGTAAACGTCATGGGCTACCATAGCTCCGAGAATGATCTCAGGCTTTAAACCTTTAAAATCTGTACCGTTTTTGAGTGTCATTTTTTTTCTTTTTTGAGCTTGCAGGGTAAAATACTGACTTCTGCAAGCAGATGATAAACCAATAAATTAATAGAAACATTGTAGAAGCCTATAGGCTGGGAAGTACTTAGCTAAAGAGCTAATAATGTAAGCTTTAAGAAATTGCCTTGAATTCCTAATGGTATATATGGAAGTATCTGAATGATTCTAAATTCCATCGTTCGACCGCAAACGAAAACAAGTTCACCGGACATTGATACAATTGGCTCCGGGTTGTTAATGTTAATTGTCATGTGTTCACCTACCGTGAAAGCTCGTTTTTGAACTACTACAGTAACATGAGCCCCGACAATTGGGAAATGATCAAAATAATTTGCAGATACTTGAATGAATGGTTTGTGCATGATGCTGATTTTTAGAGTACAACTAACATTAAATAATATTAAATAACTTGAACCAAAAAAAAACAGGTGTTTAAAAAAAACCTTAACCCTGATTAAATAAAATAAAAAATTTTGGAAAAGGCACGTTAAAGCCTGAGTTTAAAAGGTTTATAAGCTCCTGATTAGCAACTTGCTGGAAGTGTGTGAATTCATCGCCTTGACGTGTGTAGCCTTTCAAATATGCCGATCGAATATGATTATCATTTTTAATGAAAAATAACAACATCTTCCAAGCGGATACATAATCAGTGACTTTAAACGTAAAGAGCTTGTTACGATAGTCCCAACGATCGGCATAAAAGGTTAATTTGTCGATTATAGGTTCATTGAAAAGTCTGTTATCAAATGGTGCCATTGGTTTTTTTATTACTTTTTTGGGTAATGGTACATATCATCATTTGACTTGTAGAAATGCATCTGATTCGCTTTCTTCATCCGGAGGTAACGCGAAATAGATTGTACTAAATAGAAGGAGGTAATTCCGAGCAAAATTAGAGCCGCAACGGTTACCAATAGCCACAAATCAACATTGTGTTGAGCTTGCTGTAACAAAGATCTTGTATCCATATTTTTGAGATTTTAAAAACGCTCTAAAGTTAATACTAGCTTTTTCTAAAATAATGATGGATTCTTGTCAATTTATAATGGAGAATGATCAAAATTCCATCAGGGTTACTAATGGAATTTTGATAATAACTAACGGAATATAGCTAAACAGGGGGGTTAGTAATATGAACCGTGTTAACAGCTTGGAGAGCCACAATGTCGCCGTCAGGGTTGCCACCGTTGCAAGTCATTAAAGCAGCTGGTATCTCCAAATAAATGGTTTTACCTGAGCAGTAATCAAATACGTGGTTATTACCAACGGTTGAACCTAAGGCAGTACAAACAGGTAAATTGATAGTCTTATTAAAATTAGTACGGTTGAAGCAATAATCACCTATTGAAGTACAAAGGGGTAAATCGAAAGTAGCACAGTGAGACATCCATTCACAACCATTGGCACCAATTGATGTACATTTAGGAAGAGAAAGGCTGGCCATACTACCTAAGTTATTTAAACCGTATTCCAAAACCTCTGTAACATTCGGTAATAAAAGCGTTGCGAGATCTCCTAAATCTGCTAAACCACGGTAAGGAATTTGAGTTAAACCGGGCAAATTTAAATAGGTTAAATAACCAGCTTGAAATTTATCTTCGCCTAATGATGTAATTAAACCGTCAGGATCATCTATCGATAGCCATCCAGCTGATTCCTCAAAGTCGTGGTAATCCATAGCAATATCTGAACCGCCGTAAAGTTTGATATTTAATCCATCAACTACTACAGACGTGAATGGGTTGCCACTGCCCGGCAAATTCAAAAGAGTATTCCAAGCTGCTACGTTTGTATAGTCTGGAATTATCCAAGCTAAATTTTCAAGCGAATCAAAAGTAAAGGTTAAAAAACTCGAAGGGGCTTCCACTCTTGAAATGGTAGAAGTGTAAACGGATGAAAAACCTGTGACCGGATCGATAAGCTTAACACGGATGCATATATTACAATTCGAATTTAACAATAGTGCAGCAAGTTCTACAGAAAAATAATTGCAATAACTATCTGTAATATCCAGAATTTGGGAACTGTCCCAGGAGCCTGACGGAATAATGAATTTTGCCTGACGCGTGTTAATGTTTGATGTGGTCACCGGTGGTGAAGCGTATAACAACATTTTTGGCGTTGCAGGATCTACAGGAGCCGAAAAATTAAGGGTTATTTTGCCGCTTGAAAAACCGATGGTAAAAGTAGGAGACGGACCCGGTAAAGCATACGCGGGGGCGTCAGAAATTGGGGGCAATCCTGCAGAAGCCAAATTGAGGTTATTACTCAAAAAATTCTGATAACCGTTTAACTGCTTTGAAACGTTCCATCCATCAATAAAAGGGTGTGCAGCTGCCAGCGCGTTCCATGCGTTTTTTTGATCGTTGGTAAGAGTGAACCAAAGCGCAACGATTGAAGCTAATAATCTTTGTTGATTGGCTAAAAGATTTGAGGGGTTAATTACTCGGGTGGATTTTAGCCGAACGATAGCGCCGGAAGCATTTTTTTGAAATGTTAATCCACCAATTGAGCCGCGAATGTCAGTAATTAAACCGTATGTAATACGTGCCATTTTGATACTTAATTAGAAGTTAAAATATAGAGTTCATCTGACGAAGCCGCAACAAATAAAGAGCCATTTGCAAAAATGGTATTTAGTATGCAGATGACCGGGATAGGTTCTTGAATCCAATCTAAACCGTCAGAGCTTGAAAGGACATAGTTATTACCCATAGATGTAACGAGAGCCACAAACCGTCTACCATTAAAAGCGATATCGTTAACGGTTGCGCCATTATACGCGTTGGAGTACTGCCAGCTTGTTAAGTCTGAAGTAACACCAAAAATGAGGTTTCCGGATTCTGTACCGGAAAAAACGAAATGGTCGTTACCATAAGTTAGATGTGTGAATGCTTTGGGCATTGTGAAATTAGTAAAGCTCCAATTCATCCCGGATGATTGAATTTTAATACACAAAGCGACTGGCATTGTTTGAATGGCAACGAAGAAAGATGAACCATAACAAATATCTGTAATGTGTTCGTATTGGCCTAAATCGTAGGATGTAAAATAGGTTATTGATCGACATACACCAAGATAGGCGTGTCCACCCATGTAGGTCATTGCGAGGCAAACACCTTCCCCAGCTGCTATACATGACCATTCAGGCCCTGCCAATGAAGAGATTGAATGCCATACTCCGGAGGAATCAGAGTAATACGCTGAACAATTCGCGTCTAAAGCAGACACAGCGATTAAATTACGACCAAGCCGGGCGACTGCCTTACATACTCCATTTATGCCGGAAGTACCCAAACTCCATGATATCGCATCAGTGGAAATGGCGAAGTTATTAGAACCTTGATTCAAAGTCATTGCGAAATAGTGCGTACCATCAAACCCGATAGCTGAGTAATTCGACAAATTGAGCGCAGACCTGGATAACCAACCTGAGGGGGTTGAACCGTTCACAATTAGAGTACCCGACTGAAATCCTGACAGAATCGGTGATTTTACTGAAAAGAAATAACAAGACCAAGATAGCGTATCTCCAACATTTGGAAGGAATCCAAATTTTTTAATAAATGAATCTTTAATCTGGAAGTCGTTTGAATCACCTGGGGTGAAATACATAAACCGACAATTTACAGCTGAAAAGCTCGAATTTGATCTTTGAGCATTTGATAGTGAAAAAACGAACAGAAAATCTGAAGTATCTACAGGTAAATCCAGATTTAAAGTCAATGAATTGGATGCACGGTAAATGTTGAACACCGAAGGAAGCGCGGGTAATTTGATGTAATCGAAATCAACCAACAGATCGAGGCCAAAAAGATAACGGCAAAATTGATACTTGAGGTATAAATTATATCCGGATATCATTACACCTGAATCGTTATTAATTGATTGGCGCGAATACTCAATAAATTGCCTCCATTTTTTTCGCGTTGCTTCAGGTAAAATTAACCATGCGTCCTGACATGCTTTCATAAATGCCCGGCGGTCTAATTGAATCGCTGATTTTTGGTGAATTGGAAGGGGCTTTGAGCGAAGTATGAAGCCTGAGGCGTTACGCTGAAAAGTAGAACCACCGACAGACCCGGCAGCATGGGAAACAAGAACACCAAATTTGATACGTGCCATGGGGTTTAAATTACTGGGGTTTCGTAAAGAATAACAGGGGTTTGATAATAAGTCTGGTGGCTACCATCAGAGAAAGATATGACCACCATCACGACGTTAGCAAAATAGAAATGAACATTTATATTAGTGCAGCCGTCAATACCTTCCTCATAACTGACGCATGAATCTGGTAGATAGATTTCAATTGCCTTTGTCATTGTTGCCATCTGGATGAAAATTTTAGTTTAAAGTAAAGAAAGCGGCCAATAATGACCGCTTTCATCCTGAATTTTCGAGGATTCTGACTAAGAAATGATACAAGAAGTCTGGATTTTGGCACCCATTTGACCGGTGGTCAATACGCATTCCTGAACTTCAAAAAATATCTTTTCACCAGCGGCACCGATGGAACCAAATACAGCAATGTAGGCGGCGGCGGCGTCGTATGGAGATGTTCCAGCGGCGGCAACTTTACCGATAATCCTGTACTCAGATTTAACGAAGCTTACACCTGCACTCATGGCTTTTGTTGCGCGAATTTCAAGAGCATTATCAGCAGCTACAGGAGTCGGAGCAAAAACGATTGACATAACACCGGCATGCGTAGCGGTTGCACTCAGGGCGGTTGCATAACCTACACCAATTGGGAGGGGAGGCAAAGTGATAGCAGCTCCACCACAGCGAAGACTGTTATTATTCAACTTCTGATAAAGACAGAAGCCGGTAGGGTTTTTGACATCGCCAAAAATGTCCGTTCCACTGTAATCGCTTACGGCAGAATTCCACGCTTTGACAGCGGCCGCGCTCAGACTTCTCCAAGCTTTTGCGATGCTGGACAAACGACCGCGAACGGCTATTTGAGCGTTAGAATTGCGATTCACAGGAGTAACTTTAGTACGCAAATAAGAGCCTGACCGGTTCTTGCTTGCTACATGGCCGCCGATTTTACCTGAACCGGCTACGATGATTGCACCAAATTTTGTTTTCATAATCCTTGAATGTGAAATATATAAAAAAATACTACTTAACAGCTTTTTTGCTGGTGTCTGTCTTATCACCAATAACCACGTCAATGAGTGGTTTATTTTTTTTGAGCCATGCGAATAAGTTAACTACGGCTTGAATGATTTTTTTGAACATCTTTTTTTCTCCTTTGATAAATGGTTTTAGATCTCGCAACCTTTTTTCTGTGATGTTCGATTACATCTGAAAGGATCATGAGTTTAGAGATTAAAGAAAATTTCCTGCATTTGGGAAATATCTTGATAAATGCTTCGAAAGCTATTAATACAAAACCGATAAGCTCTGAGGGGGTGATTGGTGTCAAAAAATGATATGAGGGTTCAGAGGCCATTGCTGCCGATGAGTCCAAGCTGACAAAGAGTAAGCCTAACAACATAATCTGAGTTATAAAAATCGTTTTACACATCATTTTAGTATCAGTTTTTGACTAATCCACTACAAAGATAGTTCTAAACGCCTACTTTGATACTGCCGTGTCTCAGATCGCAGGAAAAGCGTCAAAGAAAGCATATTTCCGTTTAATATAATTGTCCAAAATTGTGAAACGATTAACGAAGTTAATGTTTAACAATAATCGTTCAAAGCTTTGGCGAAGTCCAAAGCATCGATTTTTAACAGAATGTTAAAACGTAAAAAAAATCACTTTTTTTGAAAAAAAATCAGTTTATCCAAAATTAGCACGCCACATTTAACGATATAATTCAAACGATACAGCTTTTAAGTATTGCCCTAACGACAGCCGTCAGGCTGGAAGTGACGGGCGGGGTTGGAAAAGGATTGAGGAGAGCGAAACAACTGCTATTAACAAAGGGGCTGGGCGAAGTGAAGTGAAGTGAAGGCCGGGTTTGCTTGCCATAATGTGTGTTATAGGAACACCCGGCAAGGCTCTGACAGGTTAAAGCAGAAGTACCGGAAGCCGAAAGCAAAACAATAATTTTAGCACAATGCTGATGGCTGAGGAACTGGCGCGGAAACCTGGCAGGCCGAAGAGGGTCTGGCAGGGCTGGGCGAAGGTAAACGAAGCGGATGCCTTGGTGAGTTTACGAACCAAGGATGCCGCGAAGTGCCGAAGCAAAGCCCTGACAGCCCGAGCCGGTGGAGCTGTGGTTCTATAACAGCCATTATGACAAGCAAAGATTTTCCCGGCCGTAACGAAACGAAACGAAGCCCAGCCCCTTTGTTAATAGGAACTAAGCTTCGAGTGCGAGCCTGAACATTAGCCGGATGGTAGCGGATGCCGGGCATGGAGTGAGGAAAAATTATCCTAACTACTATCATCTACGACAATGCCCGGATGCCGCATGCACACGGTAGCGTTGGGGCTGCTGGGCTTGGAGTAAGGTACTGAGTGGATGAGGTACGAAGGAATGAAGGCCGTAACGACACAGGCCAGCTGCCACAAGCGTAGATCAATGAGCTTTTTCATATCTTGATTCCCGTTTTTTAAAGAATGCTTTGATAAGTTCTTTTAACTCTGGATCAGTCACATTGTAGTTAGTAGATTTCATCCATTTAAGCCAACCTACAGGATGATCGATAAATGATTCCTTTGGAAATAGTTTATACGTCCGGGGATTTCTCGGGAGTGGTTTTCTTGTTTTTTCTGTGGCATCTCCCATTTTTGCAGATAATTGTAACATTTTACTCAGTTGCTTGGTGTGAATCCTCGGGCTTTCTGCCTAACAATGATAATGAAGTTACAAAGATTTCAGTTACATAGTGTTTAACTCCTCCCTGATCATCATAGGATCTTGTTTTTAACTTTCCCTGAATGAATAACTGAGTACCTTTTTTTACATACTTTTCGCATACAGAGGCAATTGAATTCCATGCTACGCATTTGTGCCATTCTGTAGAAGTTGACTTTTCACCGCTTTTGTTTGTGAAAGTTTCAGAAGTTGCAAGGCTGAAATTTGCAACCTTCGTTCCCTGTGAAATGTCCTTTACTTCTGGATCATTTCCCACATTACCTACCAAAATAACTAAGTTTGTTGACATTGTAAAAAAATTTAAATTGTTGAAATTGAAAATATTAATTGAGTGAACTAAATAAATTCGGGGGTCTATATTCTGGAAATGTCTCACAGATAAATTTTTCAAAAAGTTGTGGTATAACCTTAAAACCTTTCTTAATAAGTTGGTCAATATCAATGAATGTAACGGCAAAAAAATCTGATTTAAAATTCCTTATTTCTTTATCTTCTGTAAGCTTTTGTAATTCTTCTGTCAGTTCGTTATCTAAATCCGCTCTCGCACCTTTAATGTTTGAAAGTCTTGAAGAGCATCCCCAAAGCCTACCATCTAAATTTGAATATTGACCGTTTGCATTTTCTCTGTTGTCTGCTGATTGTGTGTCTTTTGTCAGGTATTTGACAAAGTAGTTTTTAACATTGGTGACTGTTCGTAAGCTGTGAACATCTGTTGAGTTTGGGTTGTGCCATTCGTTTTTAATTCCTTCTTTGTATGCTTTTATCTGTTTTTCTGCTGTCCAATCCTTTAATAATTCCTTTCTCAATTTGAATCCATCTTTGTGAAAATCAAACATATTCTGTCTGTATTTGTTAATGTAGCCTAATTTGTTTTGATGTTTATTCCAAGTATTTCGAAGCTCGTTCCATGGTATAAATTTGTCCGTAATGATGTGAAAATGTATGTTCCCGTTTCCTTGTTTCTCAGCTCTCCAAACGTAGTTTATTACATGGAATTTGTCTCTAAAGCTGTTTAACATTGGTTGAAATACTTCTTTTTTGATCTCGTTGTCTGAATGGATTTGATTGCTTGAGAGTGTTAATGTTATTAGGTTTAATCTGAATTTGAAATCTTTACCGTGTAGTGAGTTTGGTAATGACTTTGGAGCTGCTAAATAAACTGTGTAATCAATTGCTTTTTTAATCTTCCTTAGTGCTATTGGTGAGATTCTTCCATGATGTGAATTGTCTGCTAAATTGTCCGGTATCTTGTTTTTATTAACTGGCTGTTGAAAATCTTCCCATCCTGTAGGTTCTTGAATTGGTATAGATATCGTTGATTCTTCCGGGGTTTCTTCTGGGAAAAGACTGGGGGTGTTGTCATGCCTCCGTTTGCTTTTAAAGGAAGTGTACCAAGTTGAAATATATGAGGGGTTAATTGAACAGCTGTAATATCCTGAAATTTCGTTTATCATTCTGTATTGTATTGAATCTGTTTACTTTATTGACTTTATAACTATTTTACAACTTTTTTACAACTTCTTTACATATAGCTTCGTTTGATTCTTTTGTTGATTATTTATGATGATTGTTAGATGTTGAGTACTTTAAATCTGTGCATGGCTGATCAGGAACTCAACGAGAGCCGGGG
>Ga0255362_1000376_pt1 | contig 9568 bp, 10 predicted proteins | sample GFST75r2metaG_FD_186000 | JGI IMG/M metagenome (GOLD analysis project Ga0255362, IMG submission 186000)
TTTTCCCGAAATATTTCATTACCTTTTAACTGTTTTTAAATATCTCGTTTTTGAAAAATAAAATATCCTAAAAAACAGAAAAGTGCACTATATAAAAGCGATATTATAATCGCAAAAGAAAGACTCGTACCGCCAACTGCTGTACCACTAGATATATAGGACGCAAAACTTGTAACTGCAAAAGGTAAATATTTACCCCATGTAAAAAATTGGGCTAATAGTGAAATAATTCCTGCACCCACTAGAACCAGGAATATTGAGAATCCTGTTGCTATAGAACGAGATCTGGATATTGCTGAAATTGCAAAAGCTACTATTATAAATACAATAGCTTGAAGAGAATCAAGACCCAATAAAATAAGGGATTTTAACGCGGCAGGTTCATAGGATATTTTGCCACTCGCCCAAATCATTTCCTTTGAACTTATTCCATCAAACCCGAACAATATACCTAAAAGCAAGAAATTTATCACAAATGTTGTTACTACAAGAACAATGCCATAAATTATTATAGCTATTAATTTTGCAGAAAGAATCTGAAAACGGCTGTAAGGACGTGATATCATCATTTTCATGGTACCTTCTGAAAATTCACCTGCTACCGAAGCTGTACATGCGATTACTGTAAACAGTATAACAAGTCCACTAAAACCATTAGTATAAAAATAAGTTACTCTTGTCCAAATACTTTCTTTTGACTCTGGTTTTATATTATTATTAATTCTATATTCATCTTCAGCTAAAGTCTTTTTCATAGGGCCTACGCTTGTTGCTACCATTTTATTTGTTGAATTTTCCTCCTGCGTTAGCTGAACCTTATCAGCATCAATTTTTTTCTGTAAATCCTGTTTCCAATTTTCTGAAGCATCAGTAGTAACAGTCGTAGTACTCGTAGTGGTAGTATCTGAAATATGGTTACTTACAGTATAATATTTATAAATACCAGTGGCCAGAACTATTAGTACAATCATTATTATTAGCATTACTTTTGCAGAAATTCTTTTCCATAACTTCATATTTTCTATGGAAATAAGTGTAAAAAAGTTTCCCATATTATTTTTCCTCCCCTGTAAGCTTCATAAATACATCTTCAAGTGATTGTGCATCTTGTTTATCCATACCATAAACAGATATGCCTGCAGTTGTTAATGTTGTGATTATTTCAGGAACATGCTCCTGAGTAGTTTCAACATGTACTCCATCACTCATAACACTACTATTAATATTTACACTTAACAGTAGTTCTGCAGCTTTTTCATTATTATCAGTTTTTACAAGCAAAACAGTTTTACCATCCTCAGCAGTCATATTAATGATCTCTTCAACAGTTTTAACAGTTATTATCTTACCATTGTTAATTATGCCCACACGATCACACATTTGCTGCATTTCTCCTAGTATATGACTAGAAATGAGAACTGTAAGGTTAGTCTCTTTTGCGAGTTTTTTAAGCAGATTACGCATGTCTTTAATTCCTGCTGGATCAAGTCCATTTGTAGGTTCATCAAGTATAAGTAGCTTTGGTCTGTGCAAAAGTGCTTGACCAATACCTAAACGCTGCTTCATACCTAGAGAATAAGTTTTCACCTTGTCATTTATTGCTTTCTCAAGATCAACAATTTTCACTACCTCATTAATCCTCGCTTCATCTACATTTTTATACATTTTCCCAAATACTCGTAGGTTGTCTAGTCCAGACATATACTTGTACATATCCGGATTCTCAACAATACATCCAATATTGCGCATTGCACCTTTAAAGTCATCTTTTACTGAAAGTCCATTTACGAATACATCCCCCTCGGTTATTTTTGATAAACCAACAATCATTTTTATAGTTGTAGATTTACCTGCACCGTTGGGTCCAAGAAAACCAAATATTTCTCCAGTATTAAGTTCCATAGAAATGTCTGAAACAATGATCCGCTTGCCAATTACTTTTTTTAACTTATCAATTTTTAATACTACATTAGTCATAACATGCCTCCTGAAATTAATATTTACGTTTAGAATATATTATTGCGCGGTAAAAGCATATCATATTATGTTTTAAATTGTCAATTATTCAAATATAATTAATTAAAGGTATATGATAGCTTTATATTCAGAAAAAAAGGCACACTAATAGAATAATGTGACTTTTTTTGATTAATAAGGGATCATATTTATACCACTAGGTTAGCCGTTAAAATGCACCCTTCTTCATTTTCATTTTAGTAACACTACTACCTAATACCCACAGAGCAACAATCCATATAAGTAAATAAATAAGTTGTCCTTTGAATTGTAATATGCCATTCCCATTTTCTATCCCTTGAATCATGGTCATATATTGTTTTTGCGGTAATATGCTGCAAAGCAAATCAAGAATTTTGTTGTTTCCCGTAAATGAATAAAAACAGCCTGCTAATATGCAAGTTATCATATAAATTCCACTGGCCGTTACAGATGCCTCCCTCTTGATAACCGCTACCAAAAATAACGCAAGTGATGTTGCTAATGCACTAAGAATTCCAATCAATATTGCTAGCATTAAAAGTCCGTATCCGATGTCTGCATCAAAACATAGTTTTGTTATAACAAGCGCAATATATGTAGGCAAGAAAATAAATAGAAATGTCATAATTCCCTGTGCAAAAATATATAACCTTTCGCTGACAGGTGCTGTTAAAATACGTCTGAAAGTTTTTAAGTTTCTATCCTCAGGGAAAAGTGTTATCAAAGCAACCCCCTGCATAAATAGAATCATTAAAATAAATCCTATAATTCTAGCTCCCGCGCCTCTTGTAGCTTGTTCACTCTGGTCACCTGGCAAAAGTTTACCTACTTCAAAAAAGTTTTTTATGCTTTTCTTATCTGCTTTACTCTTTATAGATGTTACATCATAAATTCCAGGCTTTTTTTCTTCTACAATGGCATCGTATTTAGACAAAAGAAGACTCGAAATTGCTGGTTTTTCTTTCATTACATGAATTTTAATTCTGCTATCTTTGGAAACAATCTGCGTGCTATTTGAAACCAAAGCAATATTTGCACTTCTATCCATTTTTCCAGAAAATAAAATACCAACTCCAATCATAAGAGGTACAATAACCAGTGCCACTACAATAATCTCTTTCTTGGCTAAAATCCTTAGGCAATTGTTTTTCAATAAATTTATTATATTCATTATACATATTCCTCCGGTTTAAAAGTGATTTGGCATATTAATATACAAATAATAGATCCTACTAGTCCAATTATCACTGCTAGTAGATATATGCTGAAGTCATTATCATATATAACTTTGAATGCACATTCCGTAATCCACTTAACTGGTGAAACATAGGATATTCTCTCTACCACTTTCCCAAGACTAGCTACAGGAAAAAATAGACCTCCGAAAAACACAAACACCATTATTGGAATATTTATTACAGCATTTGCTCCCTCCTCACTTTTTAAAATACAACAAAACATAGTACCAATTGAGCATCCAAATAATGAAACTATATTGATTAGTAGCATAATGTAAACAATATTTTTTCCGCCAAAGTTAATGTTAAAAACAAATTGTCCTAAAAGCAATATAATGCTGTAAGAGATGGTTGCCAAAATATAGGTGGAAAGCAATTTAGATAGATATATTTCTGTTTTTGAAACCGGTGCAAAGACAATACGACTGTTACCTCTTTTTACCGTTTCCTCCATAAATGTATTCGTAGCTGTGATTGCAATCATTAGAGCCGTAAAAATCATCATTGTTACGCCATAATAATCATAGGAGCTCACGCTACCTGCTGTATAACTGTTTTTTGTAACAAAGCCCATAATCCCGATCATTATTAGTGGAAGTACAGTATTAACGATTAGCAGCATTGGATTTCTAATGATATTCATAAAATCAAATTTTACTATTTTTATAAAGTTCATTTTTTTTCCTCCTAATCCCTCAGCTTTTTGCCGGTAAGTTCTAAAAATACAGTTTCAAGTGATGTCTCAATACTATTCATGTTTTCAATTTTGCATCCCTTTTCTATAATAGAAGATATGATTTCATTTAGATTATCTTTGGACTTCTCCATAGTTATGGAAGCTTCATTTTCAGTTATATTAACTTTTGTTACACCCTCAATTCCAGAGAACTGCTCCTTGTTTAATTTTTTTATATTATTTAAGTGAAAAGAATAGGTAACTTCATCATTCACTTTTTGTTTTAATTCCTCTTTTGTTCCTTCTGCAATAATTTTTCCTTCATCCATAATAATGATTCGATCAGAAATCTCCTCCACTTCCTCCATGTAATGTGTGGAGTATATAACTGTTGCACCTCTATTTTTCAGAATTTTGATAGATTCCAATATATGGTTTCTTGATTGGGGATCTATACCAACCGTAGGCTCATCCATAATAATAAGTTGTGGGCTATGAGCAATGGCACAAGCAATATTTAGTCTTCTTTTCATGCCTCCAGAAAAGGTTTTTGGCTTGTCATCTTTTTTATCATAAAGACCTACTAGTTCCAATGCCTCTTTTACATGGTCTTTCAGTTGTTTTCCTTTGAGTTTATACAAACTTGCGAAAAAACTTACATTTTGCTCTGCAGTAATTTCTTCATAAATAGCTAAGTCCTGAGGAACAATTCCAATTCCAAGCTTTACGATCTTTCCTTCTTTTTTTAGATCATGCCCTAAAATAGTTATTTCACCATTATCAGGCGTCAGTATTGTGGCCAAAATATTGATAATCGTGCTTTTCCCTGCTCCATTAGGACCTAATAGTCCTAAGATTTCTCCCTTATTTACTACAAAGTTGATCCCATCAACGGCTTTTTTAGTATCATAACTTTTTTCTAAATTTTTAACTATAACAATATTATTCATTTTTATCCCCCTCTTTTAGACAATATACTGTCTAAAACAATAGTAACATAGTATTTGGTTTTAGTCAATATACTGTCTTTATTTGTTTTTAACATTACATTAATCCCGTAAATCCATTACTAGTATTAATAAAAAAAGAGGGATGAAAGTGAATTTGTTTGTACAAATTCACTTTCATCCCTCTTAACTTGTCTCTTGCCTTAGTCGTCCAACTTCCTTTATTAATCTAGTTAGTTCTTCTTGATCTACCTCAATACCGACATTTCCTTCCTCTTCAAATCCATCCTGCTCTTCACCATCAAAACGGTACAATTTTTTCAACAATCCCCACAATGTTTCCATTTCTTCAGTTTTAAAATCCTTAAAAACATCTGTAAAAAAATATATGCTTCTCTCGGATACTTCCACGCAAGCCTGTTTCCCGTACTCTGTAATTTTAACATTCACCGCACGTTTATCCTGCTGACTTGGTACTGTTACTACATAACCTTTTCTCTCCATAATGGTTATTATTTGTTTTACACTTTGTTTTGTAGTACCCAATTTTCTAGCAATATTATTAAGTGTTGTTTGATCTTCTTGCAAATGACCAATGGCTACCATTGTCATAATCTGTCTTGATGTCATTGCCCCAAGATATTTATCTGCTTTTACTTGAATTTTATTTGCAAGAGAAAATAATGTTGCATAGGTTTGCTGCATTAAAAATATTTCTCTATATTCATCCATATTTTTCTCCTTCTTTATAGACACTATATTGTCTATGATAATAATAGCAGAATATATAGAATTCATCAATATAAGAAACCAAATAGAGACTACAACGTTATTTTATTATATGTTCCACCACAGGTAGAAAAATCATTATCACAGTTAAAACTACTAAAATGGTAATAGTTATCCACCCAATACCATTTTTAAGTTTTGTATTAACATATTCTCCCATGAGATCTTTTTTATTAACCATTAGCATCATACAAATAAGTACTACTGGTAGAAGCATACCGTTAATTACTTGAGATCCTAGTGAAACCTCAACTAATGGTACACCTGGAATTAATATTATTAAAGCACCGATAATTATTATTCCAGTAAATAATCCATAAAATTCAGGAGCTTCTTTTAATTTATTATTTATTCCAGCTTCAAAACCAAAGGCTTCACAGATATAAAAGGCTGTAGCTAATGGTAGAATTGTTGCTGAAAATAAGGATGCAACTAAAAGCCCAAAAGCAAATATACTTGAAGCAAAATTTCCAGCCAATGGTCCAAGTGCTATAGCCGCATCTTTAGCTTCATTTATTTTAATGCCACTTTTATTTAGAGTAGCTGCGCAAGCTACTATTATGAAAAAAGCTACTACTACTGTCACGGTGCATCCAAGTATAACATCCATGAGTTCATATTTGTATTCAGTTATTTTTATTCCCTTCTCTATAACTGATGATTGCATATAAAACTGCATCCAAGGCGCAATAGTAGTACCAATTAATCCAATTACTGTACTGATCCATCCCTCATCAATGCCCGTAAGATCAGGCCTAATTATTGATGTACCTATCTGATGCCAATCAGGATGGGCAAGTACTGCAGAAAAAACATAAGAAAGTAAAAAAACACTAAATACAAGGAAAATTTTCTCCACAGATCTATAAGTTCCTTTTACTACTAAAATCCATACTGCTATAGCCGCAAATGGAACTGTAATATATTTTGAAAGACTAAATACTTGCAAACTTCCTGCTACTCCTGCGAATTCAGTGGCAGTATTACCAATGTCCGCTATGATTAAACCTAAGAAGATAAAGAATGTGATTTTTACCCCAAAGTTTTCTCTTATAAGATCAGCTAGCCCCTTTTGAGTTACTATACCCATTCGGGCATTCATTTCTTGTACTACCAGTAATGCAATAAAGCATGGTATTAGCGTCCAAAGAAGCCTATATCCATAGGTAGCACCTGCTACAGAGTATGCTGTAATACCACCTGCATCATTATCTACACTTCCAGTTATGAGCCCTGGTCCAAGTACAGTTAAAAACATCATTAACCCTACAACCCAAGGTGCTTTATTTTTCTTAGTTTTTAAATTTTCGCTCATTATTCCCCCTCCTTATTTAACCATTGTTCCTTTTATTTTTAAGCAATTCATAAATAATATCATTTATTATTACATTACCAATTAGTTTCATTTCTTCACTAGTAACAGGAACTGCCACTAAGTTATATTTTGAAATATTTTTTATTAAAACATCAATGTGATCAGTATCAAACACTGATATAAATTTTTTGTTCATAATATCACCCAGTTTTTCATCAGGTCCAGAAACAATAATGTCCCTTAGTGAAAGTGTCCCTATTAACTTATCCCCTTCATCCACCACATAAACATTATAAATTTCATCTTCTTCAGGTTTTAATTGTCTTAAGTTCTCAACTGTTTGCTCTACAGTAAAATTATCTTTAAATGAAACAAAGTCTGTACTCATAAGACTTCCTACCACATTCAAATCATACTCAAGTAATTCTCTAATTTCATCAGAAGAATCCTTATCCATAGTATTTAGCAGTTCTTCTACTTTTGCTGCATCCATACCATCAAGAATATCCGTAGCTTCATCTGCAGGCATTTCTTTCAGAACTTCTGCAGCTTTATCCACTGATAAACTTTCAATAAAACTAACTTGGGCATCTGCTTCCATTTCTTCTAGAACTTCTGCCGCTGTTGCATTATCTAGTGATGAGAAAATAGTAAGACCTGTTTTAGCATCAAAGTCTTCAATAATATCTGCAAGATCTGATGGATGAAAAATGGATAAAGAATCATAAGTTTTTGAAAGAACAATATTTTCATTAGAAGACACAACTGCTTGAACATCCTTCCAAAGCATTAGCCTAGTTGAAAATTTAAGTCCAAGCTTTGTTAAAGGTTTTGAAATACCAATTCGTCTCAAAATACCTTCCATGCCAATGTCCACTGCAACCACATAGGCTCCAGCTTCTAACGTGGCAAGAGAAACATCATTTACACGAACTACTTTTCTTCCATTCACATCAATAATTTGTTGATCTAAAATATATTTTTTTAAAAACAATGTAGTTTTAGATGGGTTTTCTTCTAATTTGTCACATTCTAAAACATATTGACCATTTTGCTTTGAAATTGAAAAATTCTTAAAATTATAATCCTTGATGCCTTTTTTGGTTTTTACCTTAGCAGTTGTTACATGTGGACTTTTTAACTCGTTTACAATACCAAGATCCACTAGATTGCCAAGCACCTTCATTTCAGGAGAATATACTTTATTTCCTAATATTCTACTTAAATAAAAATTGTTTTTCATGATTTACCCTCCTTTAAACCAGAGTCAATTTTTCTATATAAATTTACTTATATTACGTTTTTGTTATTATAACTTAAATTATTCATCATAATTAAGCTTAAGTAATTTTAATACCTATATAGCAATTGGCTATGGTAATGTTATAAATTTGTTCCATAACTATTAATAAATCATCACTCGCAGGGTCATCATCCATGCCAATCACCTCCTTAAAATAAAAAAATCTCTCCACAACAAGTGAAGAGATTCAATACGAATCAAATAAAGTCTTCTTCACTCGTTGAGTTTTAGCACTGTACAGCGTAGAACATAAATATTCATACTATTTATGAATATTGTCAGCTACATTAGGTAAAACCTTAATCCGGTAGTACCTGCTGACCCATTGGCGTCTCTCGACATTTCTGGGCAGTAGCGTATTTCTTATACAGTAACCTCACCTAACAAGAATATTAAATTGTTATTCCCAATTAGTTTTAATCTTATATTTTTATAATATGCGTAAAATTCATATGTGTCAATGTTTTTGTATATCATCTACAATTAAAATTTAAGTAACATTTCGTTTAGCTTTTGTGCCATTTCAACCTGACTATGAGTTGTGAATGCAATCTGTTCTACTCCTTGAGATACTTCCTCAATACTTTCTTTTATAACATCTGTACTTTCAGATGAACTTTGATGTCAATTCTTCAACTGTGGCAGAAGGTTCTTAACTTGATGCACTTAGGTCTTGAGAGTTTCCTGATATGCTTTTTATTAGATTAACTAATTCTGTCTTATAAGTATAAATGCATTTACAAGCTGCCCTACCTCATCCTTTGATTTTAGTAAATGATCACAACTGTCATCCCCTGATAAGTCAAAATCTGCTGTCCTTGTAACAAGTCTTGTGGTCAAAATAATAGCTCGTGATATTTTTTTGCTTATCCACCACCCTATTAGTGAAAATATAATTGTAAGAAATAAAGCAAGACCAATAATAACTTTCTGTAAGTTGTTTATTCTACTGAAAATATCAGAATTTTTAACATCTATAACCATGATATTACCATTTATCATCTTAACATAATCGCTAAAGAATAGGTCCACAGCAAGTACTGCTACTAATTTATTGTCCTTATAAATTGGTTTGGTATAAGAAATTCTCATGTCTTTACTAGCAGCTTTTCCACTTGCGCCAACATGTGGGTCACTACATATACTTTTTTATTTTTCACAGGGTTATAGTACCACGACATACTAGTTTTATTCTCATTAAAATCTGCTAAAGTGAACTTGCTAATTTTTACAAATTGTTTGTCTTTGCCGGTCCCTTCGTAACAAATTTGGTATAGATCCTTTGTGACTTCAGGATTAAAT
>Ga0255362_1000377_pt1 | contig 9566 bp, 14 predicted proteins | sample GFST75r2metaG_FD_186000 | JGI IMG/M metagenome (GOLD analysis project Ga0255362, IMG submission 186000)
CCTTCTATTAAATCTGTAGTTTCTTTAGCCGCATTTGCACTTCTTGCTGCAAGATTTCTTACTTCCTCTGCAACTACTGCAAACCCTTTACCATGTTGTCCTGCTCTTGCTGCCTCCACTGCAGCGTTTAATGCTAATATGTTAGTTTGAAAAGCTATATCATCAATTACTTTAATTATTTTTGAAATACTTGATGAAGACTCGTTGATTTCCTCCATAGATTTAAGCATATCTTTCATATGAGAATTTCCAAGTGTTGCTCCTTCTTTGGCATCAAGTGCTAGTTCATTTGCTTGACTTGCATTAACTGCATTCTGCTTTGTCTGAGCTGCCACTTCAGTGATTGAAGATGTTAATTCTTCGATAGAACTTGCTTGTTCAGTGGTTCCTTGAGATAGCGCTTGACTTCCATCTGAAACCTGGTTTGATCCTGCTGAAACTTGATCTGCTGCATTATTAATTTCAGTAAATACTTCATTAAATGATTGAATTATAAGATTTTTAGTACTAATGCCTCGCTAAGTCCATCAGCTTCCCCATCATTTTCAATTTTTGAAACTTCCCCTTTTATAAAATCAATACCAGAAAGAACTAAATCAAACAAATTTTCGAAATCGATACTTGCTTCTTTGTTTTCTCTTATAAAATAGAACAAATCTTCCATAGAATGAGCTAAAACAGATATATTATTAAACATCATCATAGCTGAAGAGCTTTTTATAGTGTGCATAATCCTGAAGATTTCATTTATTGCTTCTGTACCAATTTTTTTGTTTTTTTCACACTCAATACTAATTTCTTCAAGTTGTTCCATTAGCTGCGTTGCTTCAAATAGATATATTTCTAACATTGGTTCTCTGCTGCTTCCATCTTCTGACATAGATTTCCCCTACTTTCTACAAAATTATTACAATTTGTTAAAAGCTTTTATTATTGTTTCTTCATTAAATGGTTTTACCACAAACCCTACCGCACCTAAAATTACAGCTTGTCTCACAATTGTTTGTTGTCCAAGTGCTGAAATCATCATTATTTTTGCATTTTTATCAAATGCAATTATCTGCTTTAATGCCTCAATACCATCCATTACTGGCATAGTAATATCTAGTGTTACAATATCAGGTTTGAAAATTTTATATTTTTCAATAGCAATCTTCCCATTTTCCGCCTCCCCAATTATTTCAAATTTATTTCTTTCAAGCATAGTTTTTAATGCCATCCTCATAAAAGCTGCATCATCTGTAATCAAAACCGTTTTCATAAATCTCATCTCCCCCTAAAACCTTATTATATTATCAACTGCCAAAATAATTCTCTGTTTAACATTAAAACTACAATTTTTCATTCTCCATAGAAAAGTTGTCCCCCATAAAATACTAAATATTGAATCTGTGAGCACCTCAATACTTTTATTAAATGGAATTTCCTCTTTTTCAATAGCTTTTGAAACAAAAGAAAATAATAAATTGTACCTATCTTCCATAATATTTTTCATTTTTTCGTTAATATCTTCATAATATTTAAAAGTATCAAAAGAAAACATTATAGTTGTGATTTCTGGATAATTTTGGTAATATTCTGCATAAGCTTTGCAAAAATATTTTATTGCTTCTTTACCTTCCATTTTGTTATCAACAATTGTATTTTTTATTACTTCATCGTAGATAGAATATCTTCTGAAAATTTCTTTGATAATTTCATTTTTCCCATTAAAATGTCTGTAAATGGCTGGCTCTGATATGTTCTGCCTTGTAGCTATTTCTTTAATCGTCATTCCGTTAATTCCAGCTTCATATAACACTTCAATAGCTGTTATAATTATACTTTCTTTTCTCTTCACTATATCAAATTTCACCTTTTTTACCTCCAAGTTAGTTATAGCTAACTAACTTATCAATATAATACTATACAGAATTATATAATTCAACATATTTCGACCATATTTTTAGAAATATTTACTAATATTTTTAATTCACAATTAAAACATTTAATTTGATTATAATATCATTTAATATTATAATGTAACAAGAATCACTTTAATTCGTTAATAATACGATAATTATCATATATTGTCAATAAAATTAATTATTTAAACCCATGTTAAATAGGCAACTGATGCAAGAGGGGGCTACTATATGAGAAAAATATTTAGTTTGAAATATCAGATGTTATTAAATAATTTGAAATAATAAAGGAAACTATACGCCAAAAGGAAAATGAAATACAATCATTAAATTTGGAATTGGAAAATAATGTTCTTTCTAGGACTAAACAGCTACATGAGACAAACTGCGAGCTTGAAGAACTAAATGAGGAATTAGACAATACAGTAATAAAACGAACCATAGAATTACAAGACATGAATGCAGAACTTGAAGAAACTAACGCTCTCCTTGAGGAAGAAGTTTTAGAAAGAATGAAAATAGAGAAGGCACTTCAAAAAAGTGAAGAATTTTATCGTAGTGTATATGAAAACTCTCCACTTGCTTTTGGTATTTGGGATAAAGATTTTAAGTTTATAGATTGGAACAAAAGGGCGGAAGAACTTTTTGTATGGTCCAAAGAAGAGGTAATTGGAAAAAAATTAATGGATTTTCTTGTGCCAAAGGAAATTACTCCTTCACCTTCAATAAGTGATGTGGCACAAACCCTAATTAATAATGGAATACAACGCATTACAAGCAATGAAAATCTAACAAAGGATGGTCGCATATTATTCTGTGAATGGCATAGCTCAATGCTTCACGATGAAAAAGGGAATATTATGGGTTTTATATCTATGGGACTTGATAAAACGGAGAATATTAAGGCTGAAAAATCAGCAATAGACTCTAAAAAACAAACTGATAAACTTAATGTGAAATTACAACAAGCTAATAGTGAACTAAAAAATGAAATTTTTGAACGTATTGAAATTCAAGAGGAGCTAACCAAGTCAAAACTACAGGCTGAGCAAGCAAATATTGCCAAAAGTCAATTCCTTGCAAACATGAGTCATGAAATTAGGACTCCTATGAATGGGATAATGGGAATGATCCAATTAGCTTTAATGACTGATTTAGATGAAGAGCCAAGAGAATATTTAAGTCTGGTAATGAAATCGACTAAAGTACTACTTACGATAATTAACGATGTTTTAGATCTTTCTAGAATTGAAGCAGGTAAAATCGTAATAGAATCTAGACCCTTTAAAATCAAAGATATTGTTAATGAGGTTACAACTTTATTTGAAATTAGTGCAAATCAAAAAAATATAGCACTAACCGTTGAAATAGATAAGAATATACCAGCTATTTTAAGTGGTGATGAAGCCAGACTAAGGCAGGTATTATCAAACGTAATTGGAAATTCAGTTAAATTTACGAAAATTGGTAACATAACAATAAAGGTTTTACCATATCATTTGGATGCGAATTTTATAAAAGTAAAATTTGCAATTAAAGATACTGGAATAGGGATAGCAAAACAGAAACACAACTTATTATTTGAAAGATTTAACCAACTAGATAGCACCTACACTAAGCAGTACCAAGGAGCTGGTTTAGGCCTCGCTATATCTAAGAGTCTAGTACATTTAATGGGCGGAACTATATGGTTAGAAAGTGCTGAGAATGTGGGTACTACATTCTATTTCACTGTTAATCTTAAAAAAATTGGATCTATGGTAAATAGCAACTACCTTGTAAATGATAGTTCTAGAATCAAGTCTGATTATAATAAAACTGTGTTATTAGTTGAGGATGAAAAAATAAATCAAAGAATAGTGGAAATAGTTCTTAAGAAAAAGCATCTAAATGTTCTTATCGCTGAAAATGTTAAAGCAGCAATTGAATTATATGATACATTCCCATTCAACTTGATAATTATGGATATCAATATGCCCATCATGGACGGGCATACTGCAACCTTAATAATAAGAGAAAAAGAATTATTATCCAAAAGACATACGCCTATTATTGCTATGACTGCCTATGCCTTATCAAGCGATAAAGAAAAATTTATTTCAGCCGGTATGGATGATTATATATCAAAGCCAGTGGATTTAAATTATTTAATATCAAAAATAGATAAATGGATTAAATGAATTATCCTTTTAAAGCTTTTAAAAGTTTTTCTCCAACCTCTTTTGTTGATTGAGGATTTTCTCCTGTTATAATTCTCCCATCCTCAACTACATATGAAGTAAATGGTATCAATGCTTTTTTATACTTTGCTCCTGCTGCCTTTAATGCATCTTCTAATTTAAAAGGTATTTTTTCCATTGCCTTAGCTAAAACTTCTTCAGTATTAGAGTAACCAGTAACTATTTTGCCTTCTATCAATGATTTACCATCGCTTAATTTTATATTAAGTAATGCTCCTACACCATGACATACAGCAGAAACTATACCCCCATCTTCATATATTTCTCTACTTATTTTTTGAAAGTCTTCTGAATTTGGGAAATCCCACATTGTAGCATGCCCTCCAGTAAAATAAATTGCATCGTAATTTTCTGCTTTAACATCAGCTATCTTTCTCGTATTTTTTAATAACTTCATAAACTTTTCATTTTCATAATAACTCTTTGTATTTGTATCTAACATACTTGGTAATATACTGGCAGGATCTAGAGGTATATCTCCTCCAAGTACACTTATAATGTCCATTTTTATCCCAGCTTTATCCATAACATCATAAAAGTGAGTTAGTTCTCCTAACCACAAACCTGCAGGTGCACCATTAGTTTCATACTTATCTTGATTTGTAACTATTACTAAAATTTTATTTTTCATATTGTTCATCTCCAATTTAAGTATCATTAATTAATATTAGATGTTAATTAATAATTTATATTAATTAAATTATATTGCATGCAATCTAATTTGTCAACCAGGTGAATCTGCCTTAATTTTATAACCTAAAACCATATTTCACTATAAATGTGAACAATTTTAATATCTACTTCTCATATTGTGTATTTTAATGTAAAATATAAAATAAAAGAGAGGTAAACATATGGAGCTAAAGATAATAAAAAAAGTAATGAAATTCGTGATAAAGTTTACAATTTCAATTTCCCTGTTGTTCTCTATATTCATGTCGTTAGTTTTTTATTGTAATTTTAACCCGTTCAAAAACTTAAGGACCTTGTGGGTTACTACTGCTATGAGCACTTTTAGGCACCAGTGGTTAGCAACAATGTTTATATCAAAGACCGAAATCGATAGAATTTTAAATCAAAATAAAGTCGTACCTACAAGTGCTAAAACAGATATAAGTAAAATCAAAATAATAAATCATGACCCACCTAAAAGTGTTGTGAGTGAAGCTAGTAATACTACCAGCACCGATACCGTTTACAGTAATTCAAATAATATATCGATAATAAACATTAAAGATACCAATTATATTGGGAAACTTATGATAGTGGACAATCCTGCTAGAATTCAATTAGCATTAATTAATGAATTTGGCAAAAATGATTCTGGACTTAAATTATCAGTACTTGCAGAAAAATATAATGCAGAAGCAGCAATTACTGCCAGTGGATTTCAAGATTATAATGGAGAAGGTAATGGTGGAGTGCCAACAGGTGTTGTAGTGAAAAATGGAAAAGTTTTATACAACGATGGTATGCAATCATTTAACATTGTTGGCTTTGACTATAATAATAGGCTTATTACTGGTGAATTTACATTAGCCGATATTAAAAGCAATAACATTAAGGATGCAGTTTCTTTTGGTCCTGCACTAATTATAAACGGAACTGCAACTACTATTATAGGCGACGGTGGCTGGGGAATTCAGCCTAGAAGTGCAATCGGACAAACAGTGGATGGTAGGGTTTTGTTACTTGAGATTGATGGCAGGCAACCTACCTACAGTTTAGGTACTACTATAAGAGAAGTGCAAAATATAATGATTAAATATGGTGCTATTAATGCTTCAAATCTTGATGGTGGTTCTTCAACCGTAATGTATTATGATGGTAATATTATAAATAAACCATGTGGTCCTCTAGGAAGTACGGGAGGGCGATATTTACCTACAGCCTTTATTGTTACTAAATAAAGAAGTTTCAAAATGACAAGTTGAATTTTTTTGGGTTGGTGCACAAAGTTTTAGGCATATTCAAAGAAATAATAATTGTAAACAGATTTCTTTGTTTCAGGTGGAGTTTTCTCTCCATCTAAAACTTATTAACAGAAATTTGCCTCTTATCAATTATTCCTTGCGATTATTTCCTTTATGTCACAAATAACTTGAAGCATGTCTCTATTTGCGTCAACAACATAATCACATTTAATGCTATTAAAAATTCCTGTATGAGATTCATGATGCATCCTTCTTTCAGCTATTTTTTCACCTCTGTCCTTTTTCATTCTTTCATATCTTTCATTTTTATCTACTTTTAAATAAATCAATAACACTTCACAATCCTTAATACTATTTTTAAGTTCTATAGCTCCGCTGGGTTCTATTATGTAAATGGAACTACCCTTACCCATGTATTGTTCCCTAGTGCTCCAATATCTACATTCATCAAACTCAACATAGGCAATAAGCTCCTCTTTTTTAAATTTACTAAAGGAGCTTTCATTTAAAAATATATGCCCATCTTCTGTTTTGTTTCTCTTAGCTCTAGTTGTATAACTTTTAATATAATTGTATCCATCTTGTTCCAAAATCTTTGCTATGCTTGATTTTCCAGAACCAGACTCTCCAATTAAACATATTATTTTATCCATATAGCACTCTCACAATCACCTGTTAATAATCTTTAGTTGTTTTATTTTGCAAACTATCGTATCTGTTTAATGCTGCATTAAGCTCTTTACTTACATTTACAACTTCAGAATCTAATAAATTCCCGTGTTTTTCTTTTATTAGACTCTCAAGCCGATCTCTAAGAATATCAATTTCAGAAACCTCTCTATGAAATTCAGACGTAAACAAACACCTCCTGTATACTTTTAGGAATCAATAATATATTAAATATTTAATTCCCTTTAGTATTTTAACCAACTTATGTATATATTAATCTTAATGTTATATTTTATAGAATGCCAGTTTTCAAAAATTGTTTTAATTTTTTATTTTTGATTAACTTCGTCACAAAATATATTACAATAACAAGTCCAAGAATTTCAGTTACATAGTAAGTAGGATCTGTTAATAGTCTTTGGAATCCCTCCATAAGCCATTTTCCCTCTGGTCTAGTTGGAAACTTCCATCCAAGAAATGGCCAGTAAAAAGTCTTAGCATATAGCCACATACTATCAAGAAGCTGATGGATAAGGCTACATATCCCCAAAACAAAAAAATTATTAGCTCTATTTTTATTTTTTATCATTAAATATAAACCGATTAACAATAAAATCCCTGAAAATAAAAGGGAATGAGCGAAAAGCCTAGTATTTTGAAATTCTTTTCTGAAAAATACATCTCCAATAGGTTTGTCAATTAAATCCGGTAGAACAGAACCAATTACAACAAATCTATAATCAATTGGAGTCCCATTTTTTTTCTCAGTGAGTTTATCGTAAGCTTTAAGTATTAAAGTTGTAGGTCCAACATGTCCAAAAAATATCATGTGATTTTTCCTTTCTGCCTTATATTGCTCTTATTATTACATTAATTTTGTAATTTATCAACTGTTTCCCTAACATATATTTTTTATTTTAGCACAATATATTATCATAAAGTGCAACTTACTTTGAGATAAGGCTTTAGACCAAGTCTTGCCGTTAGTTGAACTGATCCTTTTTATATATTGTTAGTTATAAACTTAAGAATGATAAAAAAGGATAAAATTATAAGGAGGTAATTAACTTGGCTAGTAGAGGAAATAGAGTTTTAGTTCCAGAAGCAAAAGAAGCTTTAAACAAATTTAAAATGGAAGCAGCTCAAGAAGTTGGAACTCCATTAAAAGAAGGTTATAATGGAAATCTTACTTCAAAACAAAATGGCTCCGTTGGTGGTCAAATGACTAAAAAGATTGTTGAAGACTATGAAAAGAAAATAAGTGGAAAGTAGTATTTGCATAAAAAGATGAAGGCATAAATGCTTTCATCTTTTTATTTATAAAATACATTAACAATACCATATATATAAATTGGTATTGTTTTGGATGTTTTCCACTTAATCCAAAAATAAATAAACTATGGATGCAAGTTGGCTTATTCTCACTAACCTACTTGCATCCATATTAAAGTCTTTTATTTTTTCTTGTTTTCAGCTTTGAATTTTGCACTTCTGGAGTGATACTTTTCACTAGTAGGATCAGTAGACCATTTTTTAGGTTCATTCCCTGTATCCTCTCTTTTATGCTTAATATTTGTGTTTTCTTCCATTTAGTAAATCACCTCTTAACCAAATAATCCTTTATGCTTATGTTCTACTAAGTCAATAGATCCAAGCACAATGTGCGCCAAACCAAATCCTAATATCCCAGCAGATACTGCTGGTGACATTTTCCTTGCAATTAACGTTGCTCCTGCAGCTGTAACTATTGTACCAAGTGCCGTTGGAACTAACCCTTCTTTAATCATCATAAAAAAACTCCTTTCAAAATTTTATCGAGATTTTTTTTCATTATCTTTTGCTCCAAAAATGGCTCTAGTGCTTTCATCTTGAGGACTATGTTTAATATTTTTCTTTGTAAATTTGCCATCTTCACCTTTATTATTATTAGTATTAGTTAGTTTATTATTCATATCAACTCCCCTTTCCAAAATATTTTCCCCAATTTTAATTAATAATTACTATGTTTTTTATTCAAATTATGGCTTAATAAGGTTTATGAAAAACGTCCCAAACATAGATTTTATTCCATGTTCAGGACGTTTCAATAAGAAAATTTAGCTTTACGCTAGTTTATTTTTTTCATAGGATTTATATACAGGATTTTCAATAAAATCATCTACAATATTCCAAGATTCATCATAATCCTTATCAATCATAAATTCATAGTATAGCTTGCCACCCATAAGTCTTTTGATTATATCTTCTTTTTTATAACCTTCTTTGTATAGCTTAAATTTTTTGCATATAGTTCTAGCTTGAGATGGGTTTAAAAGTAAAAGCTTAATTAATTCATCCATAAAATAATATTTTTTCACTAAAATTTTGAATATCTCTTTTTGAAATTTTAGTTTATATGCTATATTTATCTTCATATCTCTGTGTGGACTATGCTTGCCTCTATGATGCTCAGCACAAAGATATACATAATTTAGGTGAAAATCAAGACCACCATCTCTTTTAAATATTATATGATGTTTTTCTCCTACTTTTCCACAAACTATACATTTTTCTTCCTGCAAAAACTAACACTCCTCCCAAAGTTATTTATATTAATAATATTTGTTTTTTTACTTGTATTCTTACTATATATTATGCCAATATATTTTGTGTGACTCACTTATATACTTAAATATTCCCCTGGATATTGTATATTTTTTCTAAATTATCCTCCTGATTATGGGTACTACAAAGGGATCATAAAGTACTTTTAAAAATATAAATAGAATTCCACCTATTAGACCTCCAACTACAGATCCATTAATTCTTATCCATTGAAG